>ERZ808252.129-NODE-129-length-82102-cov-43.422794_pt1 | contig 82102 bp, 61 predicted proteins | sample MGYA00521242_ERZ808252 | MGnify/ENA primary metagenome ERZ808252 (study PRJEB31516, sample SAMN03275581) | gut metagenome | biome: mammalia-associated habitat; material: feces | host: Papio cynocephalus | place: Kenya | collected 2012-08-07 ... | reverse complement strand
GAAGAAGTGAGGCAGAAGACAAGGTTGGGCGGCTTCAATTCCATTTTCGCCGTGCAGAGCATCCATTATGCAAGGCTCTACTACATGGAGTTCATGCGCCAGATGGAAACGCTGCCAGAAAACAGGCGACTGCGTGTGGCCACAATATTCAGCTATGCACCTAACGAGGAAGTGGACGACTGTGGTGACACCGAGGAAAACAATGACTCGGCCAACGGACTCGACCAGGGCAGCCGTGACTTCTTGGAGAAAGCCATTGCCGACTATAACAAGATATTCAACACCAACTACGACACTTCGGCAGACAAGTTTCCGAACTACTACAAGGACGTGTCGTTGCGAATGAAGAACCGCGAGATAGACATACTTATTGTGGTCAACATGTTCCTTACCGGTTTTGACGCAACGACGCTCAACACTCTCTGGGTAGACAAGAACCTGCGCTATCACGGACTGTTGCAAGCATACAGTCGCACTAACCGCATATTGAACTCCGTAAAGACCTTTGGCAACATTGTTTGCTTCCGCAATCTTGAGGAAGCAACAAACAAATGCCTCGCACTCTTCGGAGATCCAGACGCCAAGGGCGTGACAATACTCCGTCCTTTCGATGATTACATGAACGGCTATACCGACTACAACGGCAAGCACCGTATGGGCTACAAGGAAATGGCAGACACGTTGCGCGAAATGCTCGCACCAGGCGAGCTGCCACTTGGCGAAAAGGCAGAGAAAGCGTTTATACGACTGTTCGGCGCGGTGCTGAAGATGCGCAATCTGCTGTCGTGCTTTGACCAGTTTGCAGATGCCGACTGTATTCCGGAACGTGACATACAAGACTACACCAGCATATACATTGACCTTGCCGACAAGTACCGCAACAGAGAGAAGCACGACAAGACCGACATCAACGATGACGTGGTGTTCGAGATGGAACTGGTAAGACAGGTGGAGGTAAACATTGACTATATCCTGTTCCTTGTAGAGCAGTATAACGAAGGGCACCAAAACAACGCCGAGCTTATGGTGAAAATAAGCAAGTCCATTGATGCCAGTCCCGACCTGCGCGACAAGAAGGAACTCATTGAGCAGTTTATCGAATCGCTGACACCCGACAGCGAGATAAACGGCAAGTGGCAAAAATATGTGAACAGGCGCAAGCGCGAGGAGTTTGAGGCTATCGTGAAAGAGGAGCACCTAAAAGCCAGCGAAGCGAAAGAATTTATGGAAACTTCGTTCAAGCGCGGCTATGTGGCAGAAGGCGGACTGGAACTCAACGGCATCATGCCGCCCATCAACCCGTTTGACCCGAATGCCAACCGCGAAGGCAAGCTGCATCAAATGCTCGAAAGGCTGAAAGCATTCTTCAACAAATTCTTTGACATAGCCAACGGCAACTTCTGACACTGAAAGTGTGGAAGAAGCCAAAACCTTCCAGAAAGGCTCGCACGGTCACTTCAAGAAGCGGCGGATGCAATCTTTGGCCCCTTTGGCAAACAACAGGTTCAGGGGGAAAGACAACAGCAGAAAGAGAACGGTACCTATGGATGCGTAAAGCATCCAGCTCACAAGACTCTGATAAGGACTGACCGGTGTCTGGCGCAAGATATACGTCGGAACTGCGATTGACAAGGCTGAGATGACATAGTTTCTTGACACACCAGCCCAGTAGCTGGATGCGGACGCTTTGAAACCTGAATGGAAAAGGTAGTACGGCTTCCACAGCACTACAATGGCGAGCAGACTTGAAATTTTTCCAAGCAAGATGCCTGCAATGCCCCATTTGAGACCAAAGATGACTGTTACAGTGAGGTTGATGACCAGCTCCGTCCATGCCGACCACACATCGGCATAAAGTCCATAGGCATAATTGAAACAGTCAACTGAGTTTCTGGAATTGGTGATATAGATGAACACCAAGAGCAAAACCAGAATGCCATGGTCAAGGATGTACTTGTCGCCAAGCCAGAGGGCGACAAAGGGCTCTAAATAATTGTACAGGGAGAAGCACAGAAACGCTGCTATGAAATGCTGCATGGTTGTGACCTGCCAGAACACGCGGAGAATGTGCGGCCTGTTACCCTCGGCAACAAGGTTGCCTATGCCAGCCCCTATGCTGCCGGTAATGGAAGAAAACAGGGAAATGAGCTTGGAAACAATGATAAGATAGTTGCCATAGAGCGCTACCATTTTCAAGGATACAAAGATGAAAATAAAGAGTTCATCGCTCTTGACAAGCAGGAAGTCCTTAATCTTGTGGATGAAAATCTGCCTGGTCTTGCCAGTGATGTCGGGGTATTTGGACAGCAAGGCCCTGCCATTCTTCCTGTTCACCCGAAGCCACGGGTATTCCCTGTTGATTTTCCAGTTGAGGATGACACATCCAAGCAGGCCAAAGACAAATTCAACAGACACCCAGAGATACAGGTCTTTATAGGTATAGGCGAGGAAAATCTGAAGGGCGGTCTTGGCCAGGGTGGCACCTTGGGTGTAGATGGCCACCAGGTAGGTCTTTTGGTCGGCAGCCAGAAGAATCTGGCGGTAGTTGATGAAATATCCGACAAGGGCGCTGCCTAAAAGAGAATAGAATGAAAAATAGACGATGCCAAGGCCAAGGCTGGTGTTTGAAAACACAAAGGGGAAAGAGAGGCTGACCAGAACGCCGACAGTGAGGATGAGCAAGCCTATTTTGCTGTACAGGTAGCCCAACACAGACAGGATGTCCTGAATCTCTGCCCTGTTGCCTGACTGTATCGGCCTGAACAGAAAATAGCCCACCGATGCCGATATGCCCAATTCGGCCAGATTCAAATAGCCAAGGATATTGCCGAGGGTTCCTGTCAGTCCGATAAAGTCAGTTCCGAGGCAGTCAAGGAATATCTTTCTGGAAAAGAAAGCGAGAAACAGTGTGAGGAAATAGAACACCACATTCACTCGCGCGTTCAGCAAACTCTTATGCACTCTGTCGCCCATCTCTTCCTGCCGCTCTGTCTGTGTCACAACCCGGGGACACCCCTACCCTTGCCAAAGAAACATGGAACTACTGTGCAGCGGGCACAACCAAAAGACAGTCTGCATTGATTGCCTCAACCACGCGGACTAAGGTGCCAGAGGCTATCTGCCCGCCATCTGTGCATGCCGCTACCTCGTGGACTGAACCGCGCACACTCACCTGAACCTTGCCCATACCCGAGCGGGCGGCAGGAATGCGGAGGTAAACGGTGCCCGTCTGTCCCACACAGTCACTGATGGCGAAAGCAGCGTTGTACTCCAGGCGCTTCATCTTACTGTAGAGGAAAAGGATAACCCAGGAAAACAGCAGCCCAGTGGCCACAGCAATGGCAACTGTCAGGGCTGCGCTGTCAACAACTTTGCCAAAACAGACGCCCGACCAGCCAAAACCAACGAGAAAGTTGACCAACGCACGGACAGTAAACAGTGACATTCCCCCACCGAGGTCCATCGTATCAGGACCGTCAAAGTCTACGTCGATATCGCTCGCATCCATTCCCAAAAGTGTTAGCACAAGCTGTATGAGGAATATCAAAGACCCGGCAACAGCGCAACACCAATAGACTTGCGACATCACGGGCAAGGCGGAAAACCATGTGGCAAACATTTCAAACATAGCAGATTCTTTTTATAATAAACGGACAAAAAGGCCGAATGTTGTTTGGCAAGACAGATTTAACCCAAGGCACTGACAATTGTTCATTTCGGCTCGACGACCGGTTTTGGGTTTAAATTTGTGTCTGAAGCACAAAGAGGGTCCGGACTCTGAAAAAACTTTCCTTTACCAAAAGCCCAAACCCTCTTCTGTTCATTCACAGCGCATCACTATTCATCGCCCTCGCTCTCGTGCTCCTTGATGAGCTGCTGCTGGATGTCATTGGGCACAAGTTCGTAGCTGGCAAACTTTGTGGTGAACGAGGCACGCCCGCCGGTAATCGAACTGAGCGAAATGCTGTAATTGGCCAACTCCTTGAGTGGAATCTTGGCCTGCAGCTTTTGGTAGCCAGCCTCGCTGTCCATTCCCATGATTAGTGCACGGCGTCCCTGAAGGTCACTCATCACATCACCCATGAAATCAGACGGAACATAGACCTCAAGGTCGTAGATAGGCTCAAGAATCTTAGGTCCGGCCTCGCGGAAAGCGGCAGAGAAGGCATTGCGCGCCGCCAACATGAAAGAGAGCTCGTTGGAGTCAACCGGGTGCATCTTGCCGTCATAGACAATCACACGCACATCACGGGCATAACTGCCGGTGAGCGGCCCGCGCTCCATACGCTCCATGATGCCCTTGAGAATGGCCGGCATAAAGCGGGCGTCAATGGCTCCGCCCACAACAGAGTTCATGAAAACAAGCTTGCCGCCCCACTCCAGGTTCACCTCCTCGCGGCTCTTGATGTTCATACGGTATTCCTGACCACCAAACTTGAACACGGTAGGATCGGGCATTCCCTCTGCGTACGGCTCGACTATGAGGTGTACCTCGCCAAACTGACCGGCACCGCCCGACTGTTTCTTATGCCGGTATTCTGCCCTTGCTGCCTTTGTGATTGTCTCACGGTATGGGATTTTGGGTTCATCAAACTTGACCATGATTTTCTCATTGTTCTCCAAACGCCACTTCAACGTGCGCAGGTGGAACTCTCCCTGTCCGTGCACAATGGTCTGGCGCAGCTCTTTTGACTGCTCGACAACCCACGTGGGGTCTTCCTGGCGCATCTTCAAAAGGGCAGCCATAAGCTTTTCCATGTCACCCTCATTCACCGGTTTGATGGCACGTGCGTATTTGGAGTTGGGATATTTGATAAAGTCATAGCGATAGTCACAGTCTTTCTCGTTGAGGGCATTTCCAGTCTTTACATCCTTCAGCTTGACAGTGCAGCCAATGTCTCCGGCACAAAGCTCGTCTACAGCAATGCGGTTAGCGCCGGCGCAGACATAGAGCTGGGCCAGTCGCTCGCGCGAGCCACGGTCGGCATTGACCAAGTCGGCCCCCACCTTAACCTTTCCACTCATCACCTTGAAATAGCTCACCTCACCGATATGAGGCTCCATTCCGGTCTTGAAAAAATAGAGTGACGTGGGACCGTTGCTGTCTGCGGGCACCTCCTCGCCACGGGTGTCGTGGACTTTAGGCATTTCACTGACAAACGGAACAACATTGCCAAGGAATTCCATCAGCCGGCGCACGCCCATATCCTTGCCCGCACAGACACAAAACACGGGGAAGATGCTGCGTGTAATCAGTCCCTTGCGGATGCCCTCACGGAGTTCATCCTCAGTAAGACTTTCCGACTCAAAGAATTTCTCCATCAGTGTCTCGTCGTTCTCGGCGGCCGCCTCGACCAATGCCTTGTGCAGTTCCAAAGCCTTTGGCATCTCTTCCTCGGGAATATCCTCAATCGTCGGAACCCCGCCCTCGGGCTTCCATGAGTATTTTTTCATCAGCAGCACATCAATCAGCGAGTGGAACTCAGGCCCGGTCTCCAAAGGATACTGTATCTGCACACATTTCGAGCCATAGATGTCCTTCATGTTGGCTATGATGCTGTCAAAGTCACACTTATCAGAGTCAAGTTGGTTTATCAGAAAGATTACCGGCTTTTTCAGTTTTTCCGTATAGCGGAAATTGTTCTGCGTGCCGACCTCGGGTCCATACTGTCCGTTTATCATGATAACGGCCTGGTCGGTTACATTAAGAGCGGTAATGGCACCACCGACAAAGTCGTCGCTACCGGGACAGTCTATAATGTTCAGTTTCTTGTTGTTCCACTCAACATGAAAAACCGTGGAGAATACAGAATAGCCATATTCCTGCTCCACAGGAAAATAGTCACTAACAGTGTTCTTGGACTCCACTGAGCCGCGGCGTTTGATAATGCCGGCCTCAAAAAGCATTGATTCGGCAAGAGTGGTCTTGCCGCTACCCGCACTGCCAAGCAGCGCAATGTTCTTAATCTCGTTTGTCTGATACACTCTCATGCTGTTATAGATTTAAGTTGTTTTTAGTTATTGCGACGGCTTTTCGCCATTCATTTCGGCCTCTAAGTTATGAAAAAACGCCGAACGTCCAAAAAATATCCTCGCAAACTTGAAACCCGTTAAATAAAATTAGTATTTTTGCACCAAACCCACCAACCTCATGTCTGGTATATATATCCACATCCCATTTTGCAAAAGCAGATGCCTGTACTGCGGCTTCTACTCCACAACGCTCCTCAGTCTGGCACATGACTATGTGGAAGCTTTATGCCGTGAGATCACACTGCGGCATGAAGAAGTGACCGAGCCTGCAACCACCATATATATTGGTGGAGGCACCCCGAGCCTGCTGGGCGGGCAACTGCTGGGAAGGCTTGTACAAGCGGCAAGGCAGACAGCACCTGGAGCAAGGGAGATTACCGTAGAATGTAACCCCGATGACGTGACACCACAGTTCGCACTTGCCTTGAAAGGCATGGGAGTTAACCGTGTCAGCATGGGCGTGCAGACTTTCTGCGACAGAAGGCTGGCATTTCTACAGCGGCGGCACACGGCCCGCGAGGCGCGCGAAGCCGTGGCGGCACTTCGCACGGCTGGAATTGGCAACATCAGCATTGACTTGATGTATGGCTTTCCCAATGAGACACTTGAGCAATGGAACAGTGACATCACAGCTGCTTTGGAACTCAAGGTGGAGCATATATCGGCCTACGCGCTGACCTATGAGGATGGCACACCCCTGTTTGCCATGGTGGAAAAGGGTACGGCCACGCCCATTGGCGAGGAGCAAAGCCTGGCCATGTACAATTCGCTGGCCAGCCGCCTGGGCCAGGCCGGGTACGAGCATTACGAAATTAGCAACTTTGCAAAAAAAGGCTTTCGCTCACAACACAACAGCAGCTACTGGAACGCCACACCCTACATAGGGCTGGGGGCAGCAGCACACTCTTATGACGGGAAGGCATTGCGGCGATGGAACGTGCCTGATGTCAGACGGTACATGGCAGGTGTCAGACAGGGCACGGTACCTGCAGAGCAAGAGCTTCTGTCAGAAGCCAGCCGCTACAATGAGACGGTTATGCTCGGCCTTCGCACCTGCGAGGGGGTCGACCTTGACACCCTGCGCTCTTCCTTTGGACAAAAAACATACAGCTACTGCATGGAAAACGCCAGAAAATTCATTGCATCTGGACAACTCGTCGTAGACAAGGGGCACCTCAGGCTGTCACGCAAGGCTCTGTTTGTCAGTGACATGATTATCAGCGAACTGTTTTGCACCGAACCATAGCCTTACGCTCACCGATACTCAAAATGCTGGTAATCCTTGCAACTACGCCAAGTGCCACCCCACGTAAAGCCATAAAGCAGAAACAGACGGTGACAGACATCCCCGCGCACAATCTTATAAGGGAAGACGGTGCTACGGTCAAGGTATGGCCTTCCGTTTGCCGGTTCTACAATCATCTTGCCAGACCTCAGTCTTCTGTTGTATGGGTTGTAAAGCGGATTGATGTCCACGGCCATTCCAAGACCATGGCGTGACACAGTGGCAGTGTGCGACACCGGCCGATAGTTGAACGCCGAGCTGTTGTTGTGGCGCATTGACTGCTCATCATCGCCGCCATAGCGGTCGACCAGCAACATACGTTCAATGGGGTAGTTCTCATGGTAGAGCTTGCGAAAAATGGCAAGCACTTTAGCAGCGATGACCCTGTTAACCACCATCTCCCCAACTCTGCTGCACCCCTTTTTGTCACGGTGAAGACATCGGATGTAACGCAGTGCCGAACGTTTGACAGGGCAACCTTTCTTGTAGCTTCGCCCCTGCATAAGAGCGAAGATACTGTCTGGCAATGGACTGTTAGAGAAAAACTTGTCCTCTCCCATACACCTGACCACACTGTCGGGGACGCTCTGTCCTGGACAGTAGGCTCTGGTGGCGGCACGAGCAGTGACAAAAGGGAACAAGGCGACAAGGAACAGCTGCCCACACTTTGAAAGAAAACCGGGAAACCTGTTCATGACAGTTAGAAATGAAACCTGAGGTCCGCACCAAAATGCACAGGGTTGCCACGCTGGGCAAAGGAGCGGGTCACGCCATCAACACTGCTCTGCACAAGGAATGTATTATAATGTGTCCGCGTGAGGTTCTTCCCCCATAGGTTAAGTGACCATCCTGCCATACGAAACAGCACATGGGTGCCAACGAGGGCGTAGAAATTCTGTCGGCACTTGTTGTCAGCATCCCAGTAGACAGGCCCTGTGGCTGTCACATCAGCCCCCACAGTGACAGAGGCTGCACGGCTCACAGCAAATAGATAGTCGGCCTGGGCGCTGAGTGTATGCGCCGGGACAAAGGGCACGCGCTTGCCTCGGTAGTCAACACCCTTGTCGGTGTACTGTCTAAAGGTTGAGTGGGTGTATCCGTAGGTGGCAGTCCACTCCAGCCTGTTGTCTGCGGCACAGCCGCGCAGGGCCAGCTCTCCGCCATAGCTTGCACTGCGCCCGGCATTGACCATCATGCGGCCAAAGCGGTAGTTGCCAGCCATGACCGAGAGTTGCTGGTTGCGTATCTGCATGAAAAACAACGTTGCATCAAGCGAAAGCCTATGGTCGAAAAGGTTCATGTGCGCACCAGTCTCATAATTCCAGCAGGTCTCAGGCTGATAGGATATGGTTCTGTTCACTTCACCGTAGTCCGCCTTTGAATGGCTAACAGACAGGTCGCCCTTTGCCAACTGCATCAGTTTCATGCCCAGGCCAGCCTGTTCAGTCTGGAATATATCAGAAAACATCTGAAGGTTATAGCCGCCGGCCCGGAACCCCTTGCTCACAACAGCATAGACATTGCCTAAATGCCCGGGCAAAAGATACGTCAGGGAGAACTTAGGGATGAGCTGCTGGTAAACATCGTGAGTTGACGAGTTGAGCGCCGAGCGGTAAAGACTTTCATTATCTTGGTTCCTATAGCTGTAACGGAACGTAAAGCCCGCCTCTGTATCATAGTCGATAGCCATGCGCTGCAGATCGTAGCGCAGCCCCACAATGGCCAAAAGCGAGGGTAATAGCTGAAGGCGCGTCTCATGATAGAGCGCGAAATCGAGCTGGGGAGTGTTGAAATGCCCAGGCACGCGGTTGTCTGCAAGATGTATGTTCATTGAGTTGACCATCTGCGGGGGTGCTCCTCCGCCAATCATGGCTTGCGTGATGTTGTCTGCAATCATCCTGTTCATTGCATCGCCAAAGAGCACCGGTGCGTTGGTGTGCGTCCACTGATGACTAAAGAACAGCCCGGATGTGTGCTGCCAAATGCCGCTTTCCGGCTGGGCTCGCAAGGTCAGTTCCTGCGTGACGGCATTGAGCCGCTGTTCTTGTCGCAACCGCATGAAGTCCTGGGGCAGATAGTCTTGGTCCATCCGCATGGCATCGTCAAGGTACTGATAGCCCGTCGAAGAGCTGAACAGCAAATGGTCTGATTTGTAACTCACATGGAGGCCACCATTTACCATTTGCCTGCGGTAGCCATTCATCAAGGTTGAGGCTGGAGACTGCCAGTGTCCACTCCTGTCATCGTATTCGCCGTAGCCAAATCCGTTTTGGTCTACATACTGATAGTCTGCCATAAAATCCACCTTGAGTTGCTGGTAAGGACTGGCGACCAAACGCAGCCGTGCACCAGCCTCATGGCTTTTATCTGTGCGCTCGCTCAATATGGCATGCCGGAAGAAGCCTCTCTGCCCCGAATAGAAGCCGGACATAGAGGCTGCGACAGAGCTGCTGAAGCGATGATGGTGAGACAGTTCGGCATGACACTGCCCCCCGCCTGCAAAACCAGCGGACAAGTCAGTGCCTTGATAACGCATGGGGTCACGGGTAAACACACGCACCAAGCCAGCCTCAGTATTGATTCCGTAGAGGGTTCCCTGCGGTCCACGGAACACGTCCACCCTGTCAATGTCATAGAAATGCTGGTTGTAAGTGCTTTTGCTGGCCAATGGAATATGGTCGTAATAGAGACCCACAGACGGACTTCCCATGCGTGATCCTATGCCACGCATATAGATGGATGAGGTAAGCCGCGAACCGTAAGCCGGCATCACGAAAGAGGGAACATACGAAGACAACTGGTTCAAAGCGGTGACATTCAGGTTCGCAAGCTCACGGTGAGTAAACACAGTGCTGCTTGCAGCCTGGCTGCGGAGCGAACTGCTTTCCTTGGGCATGGAAATCACAACAACCTCGTCAAGGTCTACCACTCGCGATGTGTCTGACAGTCCCACGCCCGCCACCCATTTCTCGTCAGCCGCAGCTGCCATATTCGGGCAGCAGGACACCATAGCCAGCACGGCCACCGTCCACCGGTGCAATATAAATGGTTTCATGTGTGCAAAGGTAGACATGATTTCCAAGCCCTGCAATCCTCATTTATGGGGAAAGCAGCCTTCGAAATGCCCACACAACATAAACGATTAACAGCGGATAGCCTACATAATACAAGGTGGAAATGCTAAACACCACATAATTGACTGCACACACAGCAGCCAGACCACACAAATAGAGGAAGGCATCGGTATAAGGCAAACGGTGCACCGTATCGTCGACTGTGGCGATTGCGACAACGATGATGGCCCACACCGAACACAGGAACAAGGACAAGTGAAAAGGCAAGCCAAGTGGATTGAGTGTGGGATGATAGTAGAAGTGACGCCATGATTCAGGAGCAAAGAGCTGGATAGAGGCATAGAGTGTGGCGGAGAGGGCCACCAGCACAGCAAGCAATGAAGGATAGAAAGAGCCAATGTCGCGGAAATGCACGATGTAGGCATGGTGGCGGCGAAGGAAGATAACGCTGTAAGCGCCTCCGACCAGCACAAGCAGAGCAAGGAAAACCAGCAGGTGGGTATCAGAAAAAGTGCTGATGAAATGGGAAATCGGGTCATCAGGCTCTACATTCGGAAGCATTCGGCTCTCTTGAATCCACCCCTGCGTGGCTTGGTCGCGAGCCAGCTTCACCCAGATGGTGTCCACGGTGTCTGCCGGCATCTTCATGATGTCGGCCACAACAACACAGTCTCCGTCATACAGCACAACCGAGTCGAAAGGCAGTTCGTCAGGCGACTGGCAAGAGAGCACTAAAGAGTCGGCATCCACCACAAAGTTATAGTTCTGCGAATAGTGATGTGTCGAAGAGAAAGAAATGGAGTCTATCTGGCGGTCAGACAAATCCCAAGCATCAGACGAGGTGCCACTTTGATGATAGCAGGAAGACAAACAGACGACCAACAGGAGGAAAAAAGGCAGTGTTTTTTTCATCATATATTAACGGAATAAACATTCATCTGGCAGCGGGAACAGTCAAACTCCAGGCGGAACCTGCGACCGTCAGCAAGAGACAGGTACAGCGGTTCCTTCCACCTGGGCACGCTGCCGCCCCTGCGCACACAGTGCCCAAGGGCATAGCGAAGACAATGGCCGCACTGCATCAGCAATCCGTTGGGCACAAGGTGCTGCTCACACGCAAAAGGTGGCACAGCAAGCCCTTGCCGCCGGTAAAAGGATCGTGCCTGGCTGTTTGACACATTGTATAAATAGGGATAGCGTTCATAGGCTGTGTCACGAGGTGGTGTGGGCACTTGTGACTGAAGATGGCATGATGGCGTGCGGACAGCCTGTTGGGCTATGGCCAACTCAAGGTTAGCGACTGCTGTCCTACGGAGCGTTGCAAGTACACTCGCAGGGATGAAGCCATTGAAACCGGAAGGCATCTTCACCTTCTCGCAGACAAAGCGCGTGCCGCCCAACTTGGAAAGTTGGGCTGTGACATAATCGGCAGGCGGCTGCGCAGCCTGCTCATGAGCAAAGGCAACGGTGGCCGCGGCAGACAGCCGGTCGCCATCGGCAGTAGCTGTAAGCGCATAGCCGTCTCCAGTCACAGACAATGTGAAGACGAGAGGAATCTTACGGATAGCGCTGGAACGCGAGAGCAGCCGTTCAAAAGCCTGGTCGTTGTTGCGGTATAGCGGTGTGCCAGGACGAAGCCCATCTGGCATTTTCAGGGGAAACAACCTGTTGCCCTCGGCCCTGTTAACGCGGAAACCGACCAGTTGGCGTTGCGCGTCAAGAAAGCAAAGTCCATCGCCATTGGCAAAAGAGCAGACACCGGCCACTGTAAAGGAACGGCCACGCATCTCCTTTACAGTACCGACAAGCTGCCCCATTGCCTTCGGAGTGTCGAAAGAAACCACATTCTCTCTACGTCCATCAAGCATATAGCTGGTGAAACCGCGGTTGAATGTCTTGTAAAGGTCCGGGGTGAAACTGTAAGTGCAGCGGCCCAGCGAGGCCCTGCGGTAGCGGTCAGGGTAACTGCGTACCAGACGAGTTAACTGCATACTGTAAGCCGCAGTGACATTCTTGACATAGAATTCATCTTTGAGCCGCCCCTCAATCTTAAATGACACAACGCCTGCTTCTGCCAGCTGTTCAAGGTCATCAAGGCGGTTCATGTCCTTGAGTGAAAGCAGGTGGCGATTGCGCTCTATCACTTGGCCTTCGGAATCCTCAAGTGTGAACGGCAGACGGCAGAACTGGGCACAGTCTCCGCGGTTGGCCGATCGGTGAAAACAGTATTGCGAGGCATAGCACAGGCCACTGTAACTCACGCAAAGGGCACCATGGACAAACGCCTCAAGCTCTACACCCGGAACCTCCCTGTGGATTGCAGCTATGCTTGCGACAGACAGTTCACGGGCAAGCACTACCCTTTCGGCCCCATTGGCATAGAGCCACTTTACCTTCTCTGCCGTACGGTTGTCCGTTTGTGTGCTGGCATGAACTGCAAGTCCAAGTTCGAGGGCCATCTCCAACACGGCCATATCCTGCACGATAACAGCATCAGCCCCAGCACGGCGTAAAGAGACGAGCAATTGTCTGGTAGGTTCCAGCTCACTGTCATAGACAATAGTGTTGACCGTCACGAAGACACGTGCATTGAAAGCGTGCGCGTAGTCACACAGTTCGGCTATGTCAGCAACAGCGTTTCCGGCCTCCGCACGCGCCCCGAAGCGGTCGGCACCGATATAAACAGCATCTGCACCATGGTCGATGGCGGCCTTTCCACACGCAAGGTTACGTGCCGGTGCTAACAGTTCAAGCGTTATCACTCTATCTTATTGATATCAAATGGTGTCTCCTGATAAACATAATAGTTTATCCAGTTGTTATAAAGCAGGTTGGCATGGGCCCGCCAGCTTACCACAGGCGGTTGCAGCGGGTCATTATCGCGATAGTAGTTGACCGGCAAGTCCACATCCACGCGCACGCCAATGTCGCGTCTGTACTCCATGTCAAGCGTACCGGGCGCATATTCAGGGTGGCCGGTTATAAAGAACTCACGACCGTTTCGAGCCATCACTATACCCACTCCGCTCTCGGGAGAGTCAGCTATGACAGTCAGCTCGGGCCGGATGTCAATATCCTCCCTGCGCACCTCCGTGTGCCGGCTGTGCGGCATGAAGAACACATCGTCAAAGCCTCGGAAAATGGGGAGCTTGGGGAACAGCGGCGTTTGGGGGAACACACCAAACATCTTGCGTTCCAAGGCATGCTTGGGAATGCCATAATAGTAATAGAGCCCGGCCAGAGCAGCCCAGCAAATATAAAGGGTCGATGTGACGTGAGACTTGGCCCACTCAAAGATAGCGGTCACCTCTTTCCAGTATGTCACATCCTCGTATGCGTACGTCTCAACAGGTGCGCCAGTGATAATCATGCCGTCAAATTTCTCATGGCTCATCTCCTCAAAATCGCGATAAAACATCATCATGTGCTCTATCGGCGTATTCTTTGGCGTATGGCTTTTCAGTTTCATAAAACTCACATCCAACTGAAGTGGCGTGTTGGAGAGCAACCGCACCAAATCTGTTTCGGTGGTTATCTTCAGGGGCATCAGATTAAGAATGGCAATGCGCAACGGACGGATATCCTGTGCGGTGGCACGGGAGTTGTCCATCACGAAAATGTTTTCCTTTTTCAGCAAATCAATGGCTGGAAGTCTATCTGGTAATCTTAAAGGCATGATGAAAGAAATATTTGGTTTGGAACATCTTGCTGCGCTTATCTTACCCGCACCACACAGGCGGACACATTATCATAGCCTCCGGCCTTTATGGCAGCCTGGCACAGCTGGCAAGCATCACCTTTGCCACTTAGCAGCGCTGCTATCTCACCATCATCAACCATGTCATTCAGACCGTCAGAACACAGCATCAAAGTGTCACCATCGGACACCCTTGGCGTGATGTTGCAAATTTCGATATAAGAGGTCTTGCAACCGGCTCCGATACAATTGGTGATGACATTGGAGTGTGCGCTCTCACCCAACATGGTGTTGAGCGAATGGTCAACAGTGAGTTGGGCAAGCAGATTGTCATGAAACAGATACAGCCGGCTGTCGCCACAGTTCATGCAATAAAAGCGACCCTCGTAAATGACAAGGGCCACCAGCGTCGTTCCCATTTCCGCCAAGCTACCGTACAGCTGTCCCTTTTGGTTCATTTTGCGGTTGACAGAAGCCAGCCAGTCTACAACAAGTTCGTCAAAATCGCCCTCAGACAGATGCTCGGGCATGTCATGAATGAAATGCTGCAAGTCAATCAGCGCCTCAGCACTGGCCACCTCTCCAGCACGATGTCCGCCCATCCCGTCTGCCAGAGCGACAATCAGCCTCTTTCTCTTCAGTGTGTCAAGGGAGATGCTTACACGGTAGTTCTCATTACGGATAAACTTACTGCCAACAAGTATCATGTCCTCATTGTTACTCCTTACACCTCCCGTCTCGCTTGTTGCTGTTATCTCTAAAAATTCCATAAAACACGCGTTGTTGTCAATAACATATAGTAAATGCGTTCACCATCATACAAGCTCATACAAGCTCATACAAGAAAAGCAGCCCTCAGCCAATCATTACATGTAGGTTTACATCGGCAATGCTCAGAATGTCACCGTTCTTCAACGGCATGGAGATGTCTGGCTGCATCTGACGCTCGTTCAGTTTGGTTCCGTTAGAGGAATGTCTGTCCATCACGCTCCATCCGGTATTCTGATGATACAGCAGTTGCGCATGAACACCAGACACATACATCTTGTTCTCAAAAAACTCCCGGTACGGTCCCTGTCGCCGGCCTATGACAGCCCCGTTGATACCTTCAATACGTATGTCAAGGCTGGGGTTTACCAGCAACAGCGTGGGTATGTCATACCCTCCGGCCTGGCATGGCACGTCCATCGTACTGCCAGTGCACGCTGCACTGCTGGCGGCAGGACTGACCCCCTTGAATATCTGCGATGAAAAACCTGCCCGCGACGAGTGGGCACACGCGTCCTGCCTCTCATCAGCGCTCACCATCATTCCGCCGCAAGAGGTACACCTGCGCCCAACCCCAACCTGTCCGCATTTACTGCAATAGAGCAGAGCGTGGCCGCACTGGTCGCAATAGCGCGAATCGTCATCAACATTCTGCTTACATATAGGGCATATTATCATGGCTGCATACATATCATTCTGTTATATCCTCTGGCATGATTACCTGATAACTCTCACGCGTAACTTGTGAGAGCGGCATCTGCGACACTCTGACTGACAGTTGCTGGATGGTAGCATCAAGCAGATTGCGCATTTCCCGTGCATTGCCAAACGAGCTGTTCCTGTTCATCACCCTGCGGCAGATAACCTCGAAAAGTTTGCTTTCGGCAGCCTGTGACAGCTGGTACTGGTCCTTGGCCGCCATCTGTTTGAAGATGTCAAGCAGTTCCTCCTCACTGTAATCCTCAATGTGAAGACGGTGGGTAAACCTGCTTGCCAGTTCTGGATTGACAGCGAGGAAGTTGTCAATTCTGTCCTTACAGCCAGTTATAATCACAACAAACTTTCCTCTGTCATCCTCCATGCGCTTCACCAGTGCCTCGATGGCTTCCTGCCCATACGTGTCATTGTCACCGCAAAGCGAGTAGGCCTCATCGATAAACAAGACACCCCCCATGGCACGGTCGCACAACCGGTTGACAATCCTGGGCGTCTCGCCCATATATTTCCCGACCAAGGCTGTTCGGCTGGCCTCGACCACATTGCCGGTTGGCAGAATGTCCATGCTCTGCAACACCTCGCCCATCATCCTTGCAATGGTGGTTTTCCCCGTTCCGGGATTACCTGTAATCACAAAGTTCAACACGACTTGCTGGACCCGGCCTACCCCTTGGGCCGACCGCTGTCGCATAAACATACTTTGCACAGCCAGGCGCCTCACCATATTTTTCACTGTCTTCATGCCCACCAGACCGTTGAAATCGGCAAGTGCCTGGTCTAATGTCTTTGCCTTGGCCTCCCCCATTTCTGGAATGTCATCAGGAAGGATTTCCCTCAGATCCGCGTCTTTCAATTCCGGGTTGCCTAAGGATGCCATCAAGCGTTTTCCCTGCCTCTCAAGCGTCCTGTCAAACAGTTTGCGTGCCTCTCGGGCGTTGCCGAAGTTTCGGTCACGCTGCAGATAGAGGCGTTCAAACACACGGAGTATGGCAGTCTGGGCAGCATCGCTCACCACAAAGTTTCTGGCCGCCGACATTCTGATAAATATCTGTGTCAGCTCACGAGGCTGGTAGTCTTCAAAGCGCAGGGTTTGCGTAAAGCGGCTCTTCAGTCCGGGATTAGACTCAACAAAGTCGTGCATCTTGTCGGTATAGCCGGCCACGATGCACACAAACTTTCCCCGGTCGTCCTCCAGTCTTTTCAGCAGGGTGTCAATAGCCTCAGCACCAAAGCTGTCATTCTCAGACGATTTCAGTGTGTAAGCCTCGTCAATAAAAAGCACGCCGCCAATGGCCGAGTCAACCAACTGGTTGGTCTTTATGGCCGTCTGGCCGCTGTAACCAGCCACAAGGTTGCTCCTGTCGGCTTCCACCAGCTGTCCGCGTTGCAGAAGTCCTAACGAATGGAGCACACGCGCCATGATACGGGCCACAGTGGTCTTTCCTGTTCCTGGATTACCCGTAAACACATAGTGTTTTCCCATCATCGGCTGCGTCTCTCCACGCTTGACTTGGAGGTTCAGATAGTCTGCAAGATTGCAGATTTCCTGTTTTACAGACTGAAGGCCAACCAATCCGTCAAGTTCGTGAAGACAGGCTGCACAGTCTACCTGTTGCGGCCTCTCATAAGGAATATCCTGTTCCTCTATTGTCATCAGCTGTGCGTCTGTCAGACATTGCATTTGTGCTGTCTCAAGCCGTTCAGCCTGTTGCTTGCAGATGCTATCAAAGAGCGCCCGCATCGTTCTTCCATTGGCAAAGTCCTTGTCGCGCTGACCATACATCTCACCAATCTGCTTGCGAACAAGTGCTTCTGCCTGTTCGGAAAAGACATAGTGCTTTGACTTGGCAAAAGAGAGCATGATTTGAAACAGCTCATCGGGCTTGTAATCCTCAATGTTCAAGAAATAGTTGAAACGGCTTCTGAACCCCGGATTTACCCTGAACAGGTTTTCCATCTCCATACGGTAACCGGCGGCAATGACCACAAACCTTCCCCGGTCGTCCTCCATGCGTTTCATCAGTTTTTCAAGTGCCTGCGCCCCCTGGCTGTCACGTTCACCCGATGCATTCAGAGGCGCAAGCGTGTAAGCTTCGTCTACAAACAGGATGCCACCCATAGCCTTGTCACATAGCCGGTCTACCACCTTCGGTGTCTCACCCTGGTATTGGCTCACCATCTGCGCACGGTCCACCTCGACAACATGGCCACTGTCAAGGTAGCCTATCGCAGACAGTATTTCACCAAGTTTTCGGGCTATGGTGGTCTTTCCCGTTCCGGGATTGCCCGTAAGGACAATGTGAAAGCCCATTTTCTCCTGTTCCCCAAGTCCGCGCGAGGCTCTCTCGGTTGCGTTCTTTACACTGAAAGCCATCTCGCGCACAGCCCTCTTCACCTCGTCCATGCCAATGAGCGTGTCAAGGTCAGCCAATATCTCGGTGAGCGTCCGTTCCTCGGGCACATAACCACGGATGTCGCACTCTTCGACATACCGTCCTTCGGTTCCACGGCTGATGAACGAGGTGAAGATGTCCTCGGCCACCTTTATCGCCTCATGAGCGTAACCAAAACTTTCATCCTTTACCTTCAGCTGATACCGGAAATATCGCTGCAACTTGCTCTCCGCCTCTGGCGTAAATAGCGTCAGGCCATACTTGTGCTTCAGTGCCAGTTTACAAATTTCAAACAGTTCGTTACACCCTGGAGTGGGCAGATGAAAAATATACTTGAAACGGCTTGCTACAGCCGGATTGTTCAACAGGAACAGGTCAAGGCCATGGGTAAGTCCTGAAATGACCACGATGGGGTCGTCATCCCAATGGTCCATCTCAACAAACAATTTGTCCAACGGGTTAACTTGGTTGGAATATCGGTCAGGCAATAGTTTCTGGACATTGTCAAAGAAGAGGATACCACCCTTAGCCTTCTTGACATTTTCGTCCCACTTATCAACAAATCGCTGGTAGTCAACGGCATCAACCATTGTCAGCTTTGGCTTGTCAATGATTTTATGCTGATATAAATAGTCACGGAAAACCTCAGACAGCCGTGTCTTCCCTGTGCCTGTCTCACCCACGATGACCGAGTTGACACTTAGACGGACATCAGCAATATCCTTGCGCGAATGGAGAAAGGTGTATGTGTCAACAACTGTCTTCAGCTGGCATTTCAACTCATCAAGCCCTATCAGCCTGTCAAGCACATTCTGACAGGCAAGCGGCCGTCCGCACCACTTGCAAAACTTCGCGATGCTACGGTTTTCCCGATGACAATGCTCACAAATCATACGTGCCCCTACTCAGATGTTTGTTGAATGATTTGATGGATAATCTCTGGATTCACCTCCAACAGGCGCGTCTCGGGCACCTTCATGTTAGCCAGCCGTGGGTGAAACAGCACCATCTCCAGAATGACAGTGCCAACCAACAAGCACCAGACAACGTGACGGACAGCCATTTCATTAGAGATGGAACGCAAGCGGTCGCGCACGCCGTCCAGCAAGTTGAACTTGGTTCCCTTGAAACGGAACGACTTGGTCTTGAATGTATAGTACAGCGGCTCTATCAAATTAGACTTGACATCGCCATCCAACACATCGGCCAGCAGGGACTTGTCGCCACAGCGGTCGCCGTGATAGCCAGAGGCAAACCATATTGCCATATAGGCAACGGTAATGGCCGTTACTACAAACTCAAACACCACATCCGAACTATGGGCAAACTGTTGCAGTATGACGATGGGTATCAACGAGGTGGACGCACCAAGCAGGGCTAGCAGACAGAGCATGGCGAAACCATAGCCTCTGAAAAAGCAGCGGGAGACAGCGATGGCTGCCGTAGCACAGCCAAGGGGTGCCCCTACGGCAAGGAAGGCATGTGACAATACAAAGCTGCGGTTAGCGATGCCATAGGCATACAGCAACACAAGCCACACCGCACACAGGCACAAGAACACCGTGCTCAAAAGTCTGTTGTTCCGTTTGGCTTTTGCATAGGATGCCTTCACCTCGTCACATTTTTTTTTGGTCAACTCCTTGGCCTTCACAAATCTTGTGTAATATTTATGCTGTGCATCCAAGCCACCCAGTGCCTCTATCCACTTGACCAGCATCCGCTCATAGCTGTATTCCTGGGCGAATGTCTGCGATGGGTCTTCATGATAAAAGACTGACAGCCACTGGCTGAAACAGCCAAGCCGCAGCTCTGTGCGCACCTCAGGCCGGCACTTTCCCGGGACAGCACGCCCATCCCTCAGCTCTACGCCATCCGACAGCCTGTAACAGGGCACAGCCCCTAACTCCCGGCACGCGCGGTAGACTGCCGTGCGAAGGTCGTAAGCACCCAGGCGCTCTTTGTTCTCCCCGCTGTCCACCTCAAAGCAGCGGTCTAGCGCAGCCACCTGGCCAAACCACCCATGAAGCCGGGCAAAATAATGGAACCGTCCATCTTTGTCAGTATATTCCGCGAGGCGTTCCGCCAGTTCACACTCATCCAGACGCTGCCAGTCTTTCATTTGCGCACTGAGCAGCTCTCCAACCTTGACAGGCGTGTCAGCCCCCTTCAAGTCGTAGGCCGCATCCCTGTCCGCATTGTAAAGCACCTTGTAGGCCAGCTGCCGGCTGTAGGGCTTGCCCTCGGTCAAGATGCGAAGCGACTCGCAGGCCATGGCATCCTCATGCACATACATCCATGAGAGAAAGCGTCCGTCACACAGGCTTCGCCAAGTGTCCTCTTCAAACATTTCACGCCCAAAGGCACTTACGATCTCTTTGACTGACGAAGAGGGACAATCGGGGATAAAAGGCAAATCCGGGTTCAGTTCATACGCACACCGAACCACAGGCACAAGCGGACTGCTGCCGTCTTCTTTGAAATAGCCACGCAGACGCCCCACATTGCATTTCGAATGTGTCTCGATGTAAATCCACAAGGGGTCATTGGGGTTTCGGAGCGTCACTGCATACTCGTCAGCATACTTCATCATCGACATGACGACACCCTGCACATTGTCACAGAGCTGTCCGTGGATGTCCCTATAAGGATAGGCTGGGTCCATGGTGTAGACCGCCGCCATCAGTCCGGCCTTCCGGTCAAAGGGGTACCTGTTTTTCACAATATCCCTCACAATGGTGCTCAGCTTGGTGCTTCCCGATATTTCCAGCCAGTTAACAAGCCTGTCCCCATAGAGATACTCACACGCTATGCGCTCGTTGTCCATAAGCATGGGGACAAGTTCCTGGATGTTGTCTGCCACAAGGTTACGCTCGGGGTCAACGACAAAACTCTTGTAACGCAGCCACGGTGACGCTATGTCAACCTTTGGTGAATCACCTTCAAACCAGCGTTCCACCTCGTTGTATGTCCACCGCGAGGCCGGGCTGACAGCCGTCAGCCCCATGACAATCATTTTCACCCTCTCTGGCAGTTCCTGTACACCAGGAAGACGGCCCTCGCTCTTGCGCTTCATCATGTTTCGCTCGTCGGCTCCAATAGACTTGGCGCCTGTCCACACAGCCAGCAGGGTCATTCCCAGTGAATAGTAATCAACAGCCGGAGTGATTTCCACCTCACCGTCAATCACATCGTTATACATCTCCGGCGCGGCGTAGGCAGGCGTCCTTGCCTGGGTCGTGCGGAGCACGGTCTCGCCATGTTTGAGCACAGAAGATATGCCAAAGTCAGCAAGCACGACCTGTGTCTTCTCTTTGTCCCTAAAGAACAGGTTGCCTGGTTTGATGTCTTTATGTATGACACCACAGTTGTGACAATAGGCAATGGCAGCCGCTGCCTGCAGCGCAATGCGGCGGAAGCGGTCCATATCGCCCTTTGCCTGGCAGGAGCCCAGCGTTCCGCCCCCAAGGAACTCCATCAGCTCAAAGTCACGGTTCTTGCCATTGACACAGACTTTGCCGTAGTCATACAGCCTGACTATCATCTCAAAGTTCATATTGGCAATCACCTTCATCAGCTGCTTGTCAGCAGTGAAGTTCGGATAGTAGACCTTGAGCACATAACTTTGCCCCTCGCTTTCCACTAAGTACACCTGAGCTTCACCCGAGTTGTCACTGAGACATTTTCTGACCTCATACACCCGGTTGCGAATGAGGAATGTTTTGCTCCTGTCACCTGTTTCATCCCACGCAGGTTCCGGGGGCTTTTGCGTGCAGCTCCAGTTGCCAACCTTGGTTTTCTCGCTGTCTTTGGCGGAAATGGACACTTTGAGGGTCGTACCGTTGCCTGTGGTCTGGTCATCCATTGCTTGCATTGTCGTCTTTCAGTTGTTCAACACTCCCCTTGTCCAAGATAATCCATTTGCCTCCCAATTGAGGTTTGGCACATCCACACGGGCTGCTGTGCATGGCGTGCTTGTAGTTGCACACCCACGCCAGCCTCACGCCAGCCGGCTTGCTTGCCATCGCATAATTGCGTGCGATTGCGGGGGATGGGGTCGGCTTTATGGCAAACTTATCAAGCAACTCGTTCAGCAAGGCTATCTGTTCCGTCTTTTTTCTCGCCAGTTCCTCAGCACGCATTCTCGGGGAGGGGCGTTCCACAAAATGTGCAATGCGCAGACCGTCCTTTTGCAGCAGTTCCTGCACGCGCCGTTTCAGCCTCTCGTTGGCTGCCTCCTGTTCAATGTCGGCCTCCGAATTGAAAGGCAAGCACTTGTCCAACCGCTGCAGTTCATCACACACGGCCATTAGCTGCTGATATTCCTGATTGCCCTTCATCGCGGCCACCAAATCGCGGGCCTCATCTGTAAGCGGCGTTCCGCACTGTTTGCAAAAAGAAAACTCGTTGAAAGTGTGGCACACCGGGCACACGACACCTCCCCTTGGATTGCCACATTCAGGGCAATAGGTCTCACCGTCAACCATGGGAGTACCACAAAACGAGCATACGGTTGATTTGACATAACGTTGACAAGACTCGCAAAAATCGGCCTCACTGTCCATCATTGCACCGCAAAATGGACACTCCGTGGCACAGGCCACTTTCTGCGGTGCCTGCGCCGCCCTTACATCCGGCTGCGACTTCACGCCACCGTCCGCGCCCCTTTCGGAAGTAGGCGCCCTTCCGTCAAGCGTCCTTTCGCAGCTTCCAGACAAGTCCGTATGCAAGGTCTTCTCGTTTGTCATCTTATCAGCTATGCTAATTCTATAATGTATGCAAAGTTATTAAAAAAAAATTGATAGCCAATAAAAATGTGACAAAAAGCACTATTTCGCCAGCCTATTTCGCCAGCCACAGCAGCCGCAGCTGTCACCGCAGCTGTCAGCCGCTGCTCAGCTTATCCCAAATCGGCATTTGATTTCGTCCCTGTCAGCTATGTGTTTCGGACAGCCTTCAACGTCCGTGCTGAAGCCATAGCGGACTACGGCAAAGTGCTGACGGCAGCAAACCAGCCCACTTGCCATACAAGACAAGTCACCCCACAGGCACAATTCGCCCTGTATTGAATAACGAAATACCCTTTTTTACCCGCTTAATCAATTTTTTACATTATCTTTGCACTAAGATAAGCTGCGCCAGGTAATTTGAAAGCACGCTCACATTGCGCCCGCTCGCACAACCCAGGCAACGCTCTATGGGCAGACTGGCACATCAGGCTACCACTTTGCATTTGTCAGAATCCTAACAATACTATCAGCACAATGAACAAAATCGTTAGAAAGAAGCAATTTTCGGAGAAAGTCTTTCTCTTCGAAGTCGAGGCTCCGCTAATTGCCAAGAGCCGGAAAGCCGGCAATTTCGTAATCGTCAGAGTTGGTGACAAAGGGGAGCGCATGCCCCTGACCATTGCCGATGCAGACACCACACGGGGCACCATCACCCTTGTCGTGCAGATGGTGGGCATGTCAAGTGCCAAGCTGTGCGAGTTGAACGAGGGCGACTGCATCACAGACGTTGTCGGCCCGCTGGGTACGCCCACCCACATCGAAAACTTTGGCACGGTGGTTTGCGCCGGCGGTGGCGTTGGAGTGGCCCCTATGCTGCCCATCATCAAGGCTCTGAAAGCTGCAGGCAACAGGGTGCTTTCGGTCATTGCAGGGCGCACCAAGGAATTGGTCATCCTTGAGGATGAGGTGCGTGCCAACAGTGACGAGCTGATTGTCATGACCGACGACGGATCGTATGGAGAGAAAGGGGTTGTGACGGTCGGCATCGAGCGTTTCATCAAACAGGAGCCGCACATTGACAAGGCCTTTGCAATCGGCCCTCCTATCATGATGAAGTTCAGCAGCTTGCTCACCCAGAAGTACAACATCTCAACGGACGTGTCACTGAACACTATCATGGTAGACGGCACAGGTATGTGCGGAGCCTGCCGCCTGACAATTGGCGGCAAGACTAAGTTTGTCTGCATTGACGGCCCTGAGTTTGACGGAGCACTTGTGGACTGGGATGAGATGTTCAAGCGCATGGGCACATTCAAACAGGCCGAGCAGGAAGAGATGCGCCAGTTTGAGGAGCACCTCCATGCGGAGACTGCCGGCGAAGAGGAGCCTGACACCGACCGCGACTCGGAGTGGCGCAAAGCTTTGCGCACAGCTATCAAGGCCAAGGAGCGCACGGCTATTGAGCGAGTGGTGATGCCTGAACTGCCTGCCGATTACCGCGCCACGACGCGCACCGAGGAGGTCAGCAGGGGACTGACCAAGGAGATGGCTGTGCGTGAGGCTCAGCGCTGCCTTGACTGCGCCAAGCCAAGCTGCGTTGAGGGATGCCCTGTGGGGGTCAACATTCCGGCTTTCATCAAGAACATCGAGCGCGGCGAGTTTCTTACTGCGGCCAAAGTGCTTAAGCAGACTTCGGCGCTGCCCGCCGTGTGCGGCCGTGTTTGCCCGCAGGAGAAACAGTGCGAGAGCCGCTGCACACACCTGAAAATGAACGAGCCGGCCGTGGCCATCGGCTACCTTGAGCGTTTCGCAGCCGACTACGAGCGTGAGAGCGGCCTGTCATCTGTCCCTGCCGTGGCACCAGCCAACGGCATCAAGGTGGCAGTCGTCGGTTCGGGACCGTCAGGCTTGAGCTTTGCCGGCGACATGGCCAAGAAAGGCTATGAGGTTCACGTGTTCGAGGCTCTCCACGAGATTGGCGGCGTGCTGAAGTATGGCATTCCCGAGTTCAGACTTCCCAACCACATTGTTGACGTTGAGATTGAGAACCTGAGAAAGATGGGAGTACATTTCATGACCGACTGCATTGTAGGAAAGACCATATCTGTTGACGAATTGGAGAGCAAGGGATTCAAGGGCATCTTTGTCGGTTCGGGCGCCGGACTGCCCAACTTTATGGGCATTCCCGGCGAGAATGCCGTCAACATCATGTCATCCAACGAATACCTCACCCGTGTCAACTTGATGGATGCTGCCAACCCTGAGACAGACACGCCGATGAACATCGGCAAGCGCGTACTGGTGGTCGGCGGCGGCAACACAGCCATGGATTCATGCCGCACGGCCAGACGCCTTGGGGCTGAGGTCACCTTGGCCTACCGCAGGTCGGAAGCAGAGATGCCCGCACGCCTTGAGGAGGTGAGGCATGCCAAAGAAGAGGGCATCCACTTCCTCACACTGCACAACCCGACAGAATACCGGACTGACGAGTCTGGCGCTGTGCGCCAAGCTGTGCTGCAAGTGATGACACTCGGCGAACCCGATGCGAGCGGACGGAGAAGGCCGGTACCTGTCGAAGGCCGGACTGAAGTTCTGGATGTTGACCAGGTGATTGTCGCTGTCGGCGTATCTCCCAACCCCATTGTGCCAAAATCCATCAAGGGGCTTGAGCTGGGCCGCAAGAACACGATTGTGGTTAACGAAAGCATGCAGAGTTCAAAACCTGAGATTTTCGCCGGCGGTGACATTGTGCGCGGTGGGGCCACCGTGATTCTCGCCATGGGCGACGGCCGCCGCGCCGCAGCCAGCATGGACAAGACGCTCAGGCCGCAAGGTGCATTTGCAGACAGCAGGAAATGACAAACGCAACATTCATTGCCAAGCAACTGAATCTGGACGCGAAGGCGGTTGAGCACACGCTCAGCCTCCTTCGCCAGGGATGCACCATTCCGTTTATCAGCCGCTACCGCAAGGAAATGACCGGGAGCCTTGACGAGGTTCAGATAGCGGCCATTGAAGACTGGAGCCAGAAGCTGGCGGAGCTGGAAAAGCGAAAGGAGACCATCGTCAAGACACTCAAGGAACAGGACCAGCTCACCGGGGAACTTTCCGAACGGATAGCCAACTGTTGGCAGTCTGCCGAGTTGGAGGACATTTATCTGCCATACAAGCCTAAGCGCCGCACCAAGGCACAGATTGCCAGGGAGCAGGGGCTGCAGCCCCTTGCCAACCTGTTGCTGAAGCAGCAGGCTTCCGACCCGCTACAAGCGGCTGAGCATTATGCCAGGAATGGCATTGCTACAGCTGAAGACGCTCTGTCTGGTGCGCTGAACATCATTGCAGAACAGGTGAGTGAGGACGAGCGATCGCGTCTGGCAGTGAGAAAAGTCTTCAGGCGCGAGGCCATACTGGTGTCAAAGGTGGTCAAGGCAAAAGCAGGCACACCCGAGGCTGCTAAATACGCAGACTATTTTGACTGGTCGGAACCACTGAGGCGCTGTCCGTCACACCGTATGCTGGCCATGAGGCGCGGCGAGGCCGATGGCATACTGCGCCTGTCGCTGTCAGCCGATGACGAGAATTGCATCTGCCAGGTAACGCGACTATTTGTCAGGCATCCCGCAAACGCTTGCGGGCAACTGGTCAGCAAGGCTGTGGCAGATGGCTACAAGCGTCTGCTACGTCCGGCCATTGAGAACGCGTGCTTTACCGATGGCAAGGTGAAAGCCGACGAGGAGGCCATCGACATCTTCAAAGAGAATCTTCGGCAACTGCTGCTCTCGGCTCCCTTGGGGGCCAAGCGCGTGATGGGCATCGACCCGGGGTTCCGCACAGGGTGCAAGGTGGTGTGCCTTAATGAGCAGGGTGACCTTCTCTATCATGATGTTATTTACCCCCATCCCCCTGTTCCGAAACGTGAGCAGGCCATAGCCAAGTTGCAAAGTCTTGCAAGGCAGTTCGGCACAGAGGCTATCGCCATTGGCAACGGAACGGCCAGCCGCGAGACTGAGAGCTTTATACACAAGGTTGACTTTGGCCAACCGGTTCCGGTTTTCGTCGTGAGCGAGGACGGAGCCTCCATTTACTCGGCATCCAAGATTGCACGCGAGGAGTTTCCCGACCAGGATGTCACTGTGAGGGGCGCAGTGAGCATTGCCCGCCGGCTGATGGACCCGCTTGCCGAGCTGGTAAAGATTGATCCCAAGAGCATTGGCATCGGACAGTATCAGCACGACGTTGACCAGGGAAAGCTGAAAAAGGGGCTTGACCAAACAGTAACCTCGTGTGTGAGCACGGTGGGTGCCAACCTCAACACGGCCAGCAGACACCTGCTGACGTATGTCAGCGGCCTTGGCCCCACACTTGCCCAGAACATTGTGGACTACCGCCATGAGCACGGTGCGTTCAAGAGCAGGTCGCAGCTGAAGAAAGTGCCGCGCCTCGGCCCCGTGGCTTACCAGCAGTGCGCCGGCTTCCTGAGAATCCCGCATGGCGACAACCCCTTGGATAACAGCGGCGTCCACCCTGAAAGCTATTCCATTGTAGAAGCGATGGCCAGCGATCTTGGGTGTACGGTTGGTGAACTGATGAGCGACAGAAGTCTGCGACAGCAAATTGACATCAGCCGTTATGTCACCCAGACTGTGGGTATGCCAACCCTGAAAGATATTATGAAAGAGTTGGAAAAGCCCGGACTGGATCCGCGCAGCCAGATTGAGCGCATTGAGTTCTCCCCCTCTGTCCACACCATTGACCAGCTCGAAGAGGGGATGGAGCTGAACGGTATTGTGACCAACATCACCAACTTCGGAGCCTTTGTTGACATCGGTGTCCACCAAGACGGGCTGGTTCACATCTCACAAATGTCCGACCGCTTTATCACCTCGCCGACACAAGCCGTCAAGCTCCACCAGCATTTGCGTGTCAAAGTGATTGGTGTCGATTTGCAACGCAAGCGCATATCGCTGAGCATGAAAGGGCTGAACTAATGGGAAGCGACAATAAGGGGAGGGCTACACATTGATTTCCAAGCCGTCGTAAGCAATTTCAACGCCGTCAGGCAAGCGGCGGCTTGCCTCTTTCTGACAGCCCATGTCATGGCACACGTGGGTAAGAAATGTGCGCCGCGCCCCTACACGCCTGGCAAAGCTGACAGCTTCATGCACAAGAAGATGGGAATGGTGGGGGCGCTCAAAGCGCAAGGCGTTAATAACCATTGTCTCAATGCCTGAGAGATAGGCCAGCTCAGCATCCGCGATGGTCTTCATGTCTGTTATATAGGCAAAAGACCCAACGGCAAATCCAAGAATTGGCAACTTGTCGTGCATCACCTCTATCGGTATCACTGTAATGTCGCCTACTGTCACTCGCTCATGCGGAGCAACGGTATGCAGCCTTATCTCTGGCACGCCAGGGTATTTAGGGGTGCCTTTCGGCGGAAAACAGTAAGGCATCATATCATGCATGGACCGGGTGGCAATGTCGTTGGCATACACGTCAATGTCGCCCAAACGGCAATAAGGGCGCACATCATCCAAGCCTCCAATATGGTCGTAATGGGCGTGGGTGACAAATATTCCATTGATTTTCCGAAACGGACGGCCCATCATCTGTTGCCTGAAGTCGGGCCCACAGTCAAACAGCACGCGTGTGGTGTCACTCTCAAGCATTGCAGCAGTTCGCAGACGGCTGTCACGCGGGTCGTCACTGGTACAGGTGGTACACTGACATCCCAACACCGGGACGCCACAGCTGGTGCCTGTACCCAGAAAAGTCAGTTTCATTGTCCTCAGAAAATGTTTACTTCCGGCTGTATGTCAATGCCAAAACGGGCCTTTACGTCTTCACGTATCTTCATGCACAGTTCCAGCACCTCGGCTCCTGTGGCGCCACCGCGGTTCACCAGCACCAAGGCTTGCTTGTCATGCACTCCGGCATGGCCCATCGTACGTCCCTTCCATCCGCACATTTCAATCATCCATCCGGCCGGAATCTTCACCTTTCCATCACCGGTTTCGTAGTGCGGCATCTGCGGATAGCGTGCCGCCAGACTGTCAAACACAGCCCGGTCGACCACCGGGTTCATGAAGAAGCTGCCCGCACTGCCCTCTACCTTAGGGTCTGGGAGCTTTTGCTTTCTGATGCGGATTACAGCCTCGCGCAACTGCCTGGCTGTGGGTTCTGCAATGCCGTTCCGTTCCAATTCCCCCCTAATGTTACCATAATCCAAATGAGGGTCAAAGTGAAGTGAGAGACGGTAAGTCACGTGAGTGACAATATACTTCCCTTTCCACACAGTTTTGAAATTGCTTTTGCGATAGGCGTATTCACACGCCTCGTTCGAGAAAGTGCCTGTGCGTCCGGTCGCAACCTCCACAACCTCTACACTGTCTATCAGGTCTTTCACCTCCACACCGTATGCGCCAATGTTCTGCACGGCAGAAGCGCCGACCTCTCCTGGGATGAATGAGAGGTTTTCCGCGCCAAACCAGCCATGCTCCACGCACAGGTTCACAAAGTCATCCCATGTCTCACCGGCCCCGACACGCACCAGTACACTGTCTTTCTGACATTCACACTCGACACCTTTGATGGACACATGAATCACCGTTCCCGGAAAGTCACGTGTGAACAGCAGGTTGCTGCCCTCGCCGACAGTGAGCAACGGAGTGCCGGATGGCGACAAGCCCTTCACGCAGTGAACGGCATCATCTACAGAATCGACATCAACATATCTCTCGCATCTCACCTTGATGCCAAAGGTATTTGGAATCAAATAATGATTATAGACTGTCTCCATAACTTTCCCTCGAAATTATTAAGTATTAGGTAGCAAGACTGGTCAGCATCCATTTTCCTCTTGTCCGCCTGAACACCATCTCAATCTCCAAGCCGTTGGCTATCCCCCGGATAAGGAACACCTTGCGGTTACTCTCGGTGTAGTTCTGCCCATAGATGATGTTATAAATCATTTTCACCGGCATCTCAGGCGAGAAGGCAAGCCAGGTGTCGGGGGTGATCACCCCTGACATCTGCTTGAAATCGTCGTCAGGGTCGGGACCGGTGAAGGTAACAGGGTCGTTCAAGCTCTTCAACTGAAATGTGGTGTCATTGGCAAACCTGCGGTAAAACTCGAGAAACGAAGCGTTCATCGTGGCATAAGTGCCCTTGTGCACGATGGCGTTGAGCATCCACAGGCCATGCTCGCGCTCAAAGACATACTGCTTCACCCGCCTTCTGTTCAAATAGATCTTCTCCACCACAACGTGGTTGATTGAAGTGTCTTTCAACAGGCCGAGCTGTCTTTTGTTGTCGAAAATCAGCGTGTAATAGCCTTGGTTCATAAAAAAGTGGTCCATCTTCCATTGCCTGCGCTCTATCATCACCGTCTTTCCGTCCCGTTTCTCAGCCAGAGGGAAATGGATCCGGCTATATTGCATCTTGCGATTGACAATGAAATTAAAGAAAAAGTCGTCAAACAACTCGTCTACGGTCTTGGGCACAGGGCTTTCCATGATGGCCTCTTCCACGGAGTCTGGATTTTCCTTGATTGTATCTGCCGTGTCAGCCAAGACCTCCCCCTCCTTTCCAGCTGTTTTGTCTCCCTTGCATGAGAACATCACCGCAACGCAGGCAACTACCGCTATCAATAACTTATTCATAACCTATTATCCATTCGGAACGATACTGTCATTCAGACTGATGTCTGCCTCTCAAATTTCGGCAAAAGTACAACTTTATTTTGATAACCTGCGCTCTTTTGATACAAAAATATTACCTTTGCACAGAATTTTTTCGATACGCTATAATGATACTCGACAGAATAGAAGAACTTCAGAAAGAAGTGAGCAACATGAGTGCCAACAATGCTGAGGAACTCGAAGCCTTGCGCTTGAAATACCTAAGCAAGAAAGGCGTGATTAACGCCTTGATGGCAGAGTTTCGCAATGTGGCTGCAGACCAGAAGCGTACGGTTGGCATAAAGATAAATGAGCTGAAACAGACTGCGACCGACCGCATCAACAGTTTGAAAGAGCAGTTTGACACCGCAGAGGGTGACAGCGAGGCCCTTGACCTCACACGCACCCCCTACCCCATTGCCTTGGGGACACGCCACCCCTTGACCATCGTGAAAAACGAAATCATTGACATCTTCTCGCGTATGGGCTTCATTCTGGCCGACGGCCCCGAAGTGGAGGACGACCTCCATGTGTTCACGAAGATGAACTTTGCGGCTGACCACCCTGCACGCGACATGCAAGACACATTCTTTGTGTCCAAACACCCCAACGACGTGACCAAGAACATCCTGCTCCGCTCGCACACCAGCAGTGTGCAGGCAAGGGTGATGGAGAACACCAAGCCCCCCATCCGCATTATCTGTCCCGGGCGTGTGTTCCGCAACGAGGCCATAACGGCCCGCGCCCACTGCTTTTTCCACCAGGTCGAGGGGCTGTACATTGACAAGAACGTTTCGTTCACTGACTTGAAGCAGGTGCTGCTTTCCTTCGCACGCGAGATGTTCGGCGCCGACACCAAGATACGCCTTCGCCCCAGCTATTTCCCCTTCACCGAGCCGAGCGCCGAGATGGACATCTCATGCCACATTTGCGGCGGCAAGGGCTGCGGTTTCTGCAAGCACACCGGCTGGGTCGAGATTCTGGGATGTGGCATGGTTGACCCCAATGTGCTGGAGCTGTGCGGCATTGACAGCACGGCTTACAGCGGCTATGCCTTTGGCCTCGGTGTCGAGCGCATCACAAACCTGAAGTACCAGGTGAGCGACCTCCGCATGTTCTCGGAGAACGACACCCGCTTCCTCAAAGAGTTTGAAGCAGCCAACTGACGAGCCTCCGCTACACATGAGAATAGACATCATCACCGTTCTCCCCGAGATGATCGAGGGCTTTGTGCATGAGTCCATCCTGGCCCGTGCCCAAAGGAAAGGGCTGGCTGAGGTTCACCTGCACAACCTGCGCGACTACACCACAGACAAATGGCGCCGGGTGGACGACTACCCTTACGGAGGGTTTGCCGGAATGGTGATGCAATGCGAGCCGATTGACCGCTGCGTCACAGCCCTGAAAGGGGAACGCCACTATGACGAGGTCATCTACACCTCGCCTGACGGCGAGCAGTTCAACCAGCACGTGGCCAACGACCTGTCGCTCAAGGAGAACATCATCATCCTTTGCGGGCATTACAAGGGCATCGACCATCGCATCCGCGAACATCTTATCACTCGCGAGATTAGCATTGGCGACTATGTGCTGACAGGCGGAGAACTGGCTGCTGCCGTAATGGCCGATGCCATTGTGCGCATTGTGCCAGGCGTTATCGGCGACGAGCAGAGTGCACTCTCCGACTGCTTTCAGGACGACCTGCTCTCAGCCCCCATCTACACCAGGCCCGCAAACTACAAAGGGTGGAGGGTTCCCGACATCCTGCTGAGCGGGAACGAAGGCAAAATCAAGCAGTGGGAGATGGACCAGGCCCTGGAGCGCACACGCCGGCTGCGCCCTGACCTGTTGGACAAGTAAGAAAGCGCATCATGGTGCTGAACAATGCCGTGAAGATTTGTATGCTCATTGTCTGTTGACAATCACACATTCCTCCAACTTGTCAAATGCCGTATCTACAAATGTGTAACCTATCATCTTTGCCGCATCTATCGGTTGGTATTCTGCATATTGCTTGCGAACATACCGAAGTTCAAAAGCCAGGCGGAGAGCCTTGCTGTCGGCATCATCCTCATTCGTTTGCTTGGCTTCTCTTCCTGTGACAGTCCGCACCTTTGTAATCTCATACACATCACGTATTCCTTTTCCTTTGATGTATGGCATGAAGAAGTGTAGATCTTGCAGGGCGATAGTTGTTGGGAACTGTTTGCCTGAATAATACAGGGTCGCCGTTCCGTCTGCGAACGCTTGGTATTGCCTGTTGTCTTCCTTGACCAACCCGATGAGCACACGGTTGCCAACCTCTACATACGCGCCCTTTTGCGGTATGACATGGGCAATGGTCTCGTATGACTTGGTGTGGATGAGTTCCGCTATAAACCTTTCCAAGAGTTTCCTGTTCTCCACATCCTTTGGACGAAGAGGAAAAGCGCCGATATTCACTTCCTTGATGGTCTTGTAGAACTTTGACACTGCCACATCATCAGGCTCACCGTCACCGGGAAAGAGAATGTAACCGCCTATGACCTCTTTCTTCAAGGCGTTGGCAGCATAGTCCCTGTAGTATATGGCATCACGGTAGCGGTGCATCTGGTTGATGGCATCCTCCGGCGGCACATCCACACCCTTGTCCTTGCCGTCTATGCGATATTTTGCATCAAAGAGATAGGTCATCCTCATGCCTTGGAGCAAGTCGTTCTTGGTGAGCTGCAACACAATGTCTGGCTTCTGTGGCACAGTTGGCACCACCAGGTCTTTCATCCCCACATTGTCATTCACCTCGCCGGCATTCTTGGGATTATAGACCAACTCCGCCAGCTCCACGCCATCCTTGCGGAACAATATGCGCGAGTGTTCGCCCTTGCCAAGCTCCCAAGAGAAGATGCCGTTCATCTCCATACGGTTGCGGTGCTCCACATCCTCATTCTCCAAATGCAACTGTTCCTTTACGATATGGCTCACCTCTATGAAGCACCATATCTCATAGAGCGTGGCTATGTCCTTGGTCTGCAAGCGATAAAGCCCGTCGTTCAAGGAGTAGGCTCTTCGCAGCAAGTTCCATGTGCGGTACACCTGACTGTAGCCTGTTGCCCGCTGGAGCACCATGCTCTCTTGGTTCATACCCTTGTATCTTCCTACAGTTCGGAAGAACGGATGGTGTTGCAGCCGCTTCAATGTTTCCGAGGTGGCAAGCATGGCTTCCTTCATCGTTTCCGATGCGGTCTTTACTGCCTCTATGCGCTGGCGCAGCTCCTCATACCGCTTGCCTATCTGCTGAAGGGCAAACTTCAGGAAGCGGTTCTCCTGCGTGTCGTTCGACTGTACCTGTTGCTCCACACGATAGAGGTAGGCCGGTTCCTTGCGGTGTTCGGCCAAGCGGTTCTCTATGTTATGGGGAGTTTGCTTCAGCTTGTCAGCTCTCAGATACACCTCCTCGCCATGAAGCCTGTGGCGAGGGCGGTCTACGATACTTTTGCAGGCCTTTATGAATTTCCGCTGCTCTTCTTCAAACACGCTCCACCATACGATGTCGGGATGCTCGCCGTTTTGGTCGGGCGAGAAACCATGAAACGTGCGTCGCAAATAGTCCAGCGACAACATGCGGTACTCTCGCTCTATATCCTCCACGATGGCACGCCAATGTTCGTGATAGTCGAGCTTCGTGCTCAGCACTTCAAAGCCGAAGCGGAAAGTCCTTGTCTCTTTGCCAACCTTATAGATAATCTGTATCTCACTTCGCCCTATCTCGTTCTTGTAGTTGATGAATCCAGCCAAGATATGGCGGCGAAAGGTGAAGCGGTCGTTGTCGTTCTGCAGGATGGAACCAAACTGGGCTTCTTTCACATAGTCCTTGAACTCTATCCATATTGGATAGTCTGCATTGTCAAAGAATGTGGCTGGAGCCGGAACACCTTGCTCAATGTCTGTTTCATGGTTGGCATCCATTGTACGCTTTACCGACACGACTCCTTCCGACCACGAGTAAGTGGAGTAGAGCTTGTCCTCGCCCACATTGCTTTTGGCTTTGCTCCAAATACTGTCGAACTTCGTGCATTCGACAATCATCGTGAAGTCTCTGTGCTCAACGGTCAGGAGTTCGATCTGCATCGCCTTTTAGCTCCAAAAACTTGTGTAACCCGAACCGCGTTTGTCTTTCATCTCCTTCAGCTTTGCCAAGGATATGGATTCTATCGTATCTTCATCTCCCGACACAGCCCTCAGCCCATTTTCAATTACTTTGCTCAAATTGTCAAGAAACTCGCCGCTTACCTTTGTGTCGTCACCCTCAATGCGTGACAGCACTTTCATGCTGGTTATCTCGTCCAGCGCGCGGGCCACGACATAACCTTGCTTCAAGTCATTGCCGTTCTCATCTTTGCAATACGGCAAGTTGTTCACCACATAGAGCAGGAACTCGTTGCGTGTGCGATAGGCAACCTTGAATGGCTTTCCTTCCAGAGCTGCATTTACTTTTTGCAGATAGTCAAGTGCGATGTCGCAAACATCCTTGTTGGCTGCATACACATCAACGCCTTCAACGGCATAGCCTATAAGTTCTGCCCTGCCGAGCTTGCCAATTTGCTCATTGCGCTCAGTCAAGCCTCCATGCAAGTCAACCTCGTTCATCTCGATGGTCATGGCACGGTCGAGCACCTTGCGGGAGAACGAGAAGGTTGTCTCGTCCATATTCACCGTACCCACAACTATGAGGTTTTGAGGGATGCAGATGCCTTCCTCATTGAATTGTTTGCGAATGTCCTCGCGGGAAGTCAGCGATGCTGTCAAGTTGAAAAACCATTCCTCGTCAGCCTTTTCCAATATAGGGTCGGTAGTCACTGTGCCATCCTCATGGCTCTTGCGAGATTCTATCACACTCAGATATTCGGCAAAGTATTGCTCAACGGGTGCAAGGTTCATTTCGTCCAAGCACAGGAAATATGGCGTTTCAGTATCTTCCCACGCTTTGGCAACGAACTTCAAAAACTCTCCAGCCACAAACTCTGCCTTTCCACTCACACGGCTCACATATCCAATCAAGTCGCTTGAGTCATGCCAATTCGGCTTCACCTGCACCATTTGGAAGTTCTTTGGCTTTTGCGCCTTGTAATTATCTGTACCCTCTTCCCAACATGCTCTTGCCAATTCTCGCACTATTCGGCTCTTGCCTGTTCCTGAGATACCAGCAAGCAAGAGGAATGGCTTGGACTTGATGGCGTTGATGTAGGGGCGATAGGTTGAAGTTTTATTGGTAACGATGTTTTCTTCCAATCCGTTTTCTTCTCCATCATTATATGGCGTGTTTACATTCGTAATTTCTATATCAAAAATCCCATCGTCCGCCTTTTTGATATGTAATTCAGAATATCCTCCAGCAAAATAATTCCGGATAGAAAATTTTCCTTTACACTCGTTTCCTTTGCTATCGGTATAAACGACATCTTTTAATAAACCGTTGAAATAGAAACGAGTATCTATCTTACCATTCTTTTGGGGTACATCCTTGCGAGCATTCCATTCTTGTGTAATAGTCTCTACCGACTTGCCGTCTTTGACAAACAAGGCATCAAGTAAAGCCAATTGATTGATAACAAAATCCTTGGAATATGGAATTACACAATGCACGGATGATTGGTCAAATTTTCTTGGCAAAATAGAGGCAATAAATAAAATCGCCTTTGCAAGATTTTCCTTGTGGTATCTTACTGTAATATGTTCACCTGCACTCTCAAAGAGTTGATAATGTTCATTATCCAAAAATAAGTCCGTATTCCTGGCATCGCCAGCTCCCAATTGGCGATAGCTGGCATTGGTGTCATTGATATGTTTTACTATTTCTTCCATACTTACAATAATATTTGTGGTTGGATTTTAAGAAAACATTCTTTGGGTCTAACTCCAATTTTTATAGACTGAGGAATGGTCTGGAGTTTTTCCATTTTACAAAAAAAATCGATAATATCAGCATTGACAGAAGTAACGTAACTCATACAATGAGTACATATACAGAACTTTTTCTGAGCATTGTCCATATCGAATACCCTATAAACCGAATATTTCCTATCTTCTTTTAAATCATGAACAAAACCAATTTCTTCATCACTATAATAGAGGTACTGGTTGAAATCAAATCGAGTTGATTTTACATCAACAAAGTTTTCAGCCTCTAACCCTTCATTAATGATGAAATCAAAAGGAGCACCAGATTCTGAATTAGCATTCATCCATTTATAATTACTTATAGTATGGGCTATCTTTTGCTCTTCCAAATATTGTGCAATAAGTTGTTCTCCACTGTAACCAACCTGTTTGAAGAGTTCGTTAGCCTTTTCTATATCTTGTTTTTTGTATTTCTTTATTTGTTTGCCTGTTTGTGAAGCTACTTCAATTTCTTCCTGTAACTTCACGGAAACACCATTTACTTTCTTTTCCAAGAAATCTATAGCAAGAGAAAAAGATGGACTATTCTCATCATAGACCTTATTGAAAATGGGGAATATTTTGGAAGCATATTGGTAATCTTCCGAATCACTCGATATGAGCCAAAAAACCAATTCTTCACTCTGCAAACCAAACCATACCAAATACCAATCACAATGTGGTTTCAAAGCGGCAAACTCACGAATCTGGTTTACGACCGTCTGTTCATTCCTTGCCCCCGATTTTATATTGGGAGCTTCAAACTTTCCTGTTTTACGATTTATTTTGCCGTAATCACAATTCAAAATTTCACAGTAGTTGCCATAGATTAATATGGCAGCTTTCTCTACGTGATTGTCTGGTAAGAAATCCAAGATATGCAGATAAAGCCCTATATGAGTTTGATGACCTGTTTCTTTCAAACCAAGGTCATTAGGACTTAGCTTCTTGACACCTATCTTCTTTTCTGGATGTACTTCGAAAAACATAGCTATTCGTGAATTATATTGTTTGTTATAAGGTAATATAGAACAGCATAAATTGTATTTACACTGACAGCATTACCCGCTTGCTTGTATAGTGAACCATCTGCAACTCCTGCATTTCTGCCATTGATGGCAAAGCTTGCAGGAAAACCTTGCAACATAAAGGCTTCCTCTGGTGTTAGTTTGCGAATAGGCAACTGCGCCAATTGCTCCTTTGTCATCGCTTTTACAGGATTGATAGCACCATGTGATTCTATAAAATCTTGGCTATAATAGTTGTCTTGACAAGCACGGTGCATCTTGTGCATCGTTGCGGTCAAAGGCCGAGCTATACTCATATTGATGTCTGACTTCGACTTAAAGTTGGCGGAACCATCAGCTAACAGGGTTGGCTTGATTTTCTCCGAAAGAAAATATTTTCTGTCAACCTCCAAACTCAATATGTCATTGACACTTTGATAATGGTATGTGCCCAAGTCTTGATACACTTTTTCAAATGTTGCAGCAATATTGTCACAAGTAAATTGCTTTTCAAAATCCGCAGGAACAGGTTCTGTTGTTGCAAAAATCAGAAGTCTGTTACGAGTTTGTGGTAAATGGAATTGTGCAGTATTAAAGATGTCAGTAAACACTTTATATCCCAAAGTCTCCAATTCTTCTTTTATACGTGCAAATGTTCTTCCCTTGTCATGTGACTTGAGATTCTTCACGTTTTCAAGAAGTACATACCGTGGCATTTTTGCTGCAAGAATGTCAATGATATGAAAAAACATCTGACCACGGTCTTCATTGAAGCCTGCTTGCTTTCCCATCATACTAAAAGTTTGACATGGAAAGCCACCAGTTACCAAGCCAAAACCAGGCAAATTCTCTATGTTGTTTTTATTGCTGGTAAATTCAACAATATCTCCCATTTCCAACTCGCCATCAACCTCAGGGTGATAATTGGCACAATAAGTTTTCACTGCCTTAGCATCTATCTCTGAATAGCCAACACAATGAAAATCCATAATATGGTCTTGTGTGAGCAAATCCATCGCTCTTCTAAAACCACCAATGCCTGCAAACAATTCTAAATGTCTCATTGTATAAATTTCATGATGCCATCGCCTATAGCTTTGGCGAGTTTTACAGGAACGGCATTCCCTACTTGTGCATACCACATATTTTGAGAACCCTTTATCACATAATCATCAGGAAATGTCTGAATACGTGCTGCTTCTCGAGGACTTAATCCCCTTGCATCCCAAGGATGGATATACATATTACAATCAAACTTCATATGCGAAGTAATTGTTTTGCAGATTTGTGATTCATCCAACTTGAAGTATTTGTCCTTGAAAATGCCGTTTCTTCTCTTGTACGGCATGATATCAGCTATAGACTCATGCAACGAATTTGCACCTTGCGGCAATCTTCGATAGATTTCAATGTCTCGTTCATTGTTATAACGATTTTTGTGATTATAGAGCTTGGTTATCTCTCTATCGCCATTGATGAACTTATAGAAATCATTCTTTACATACGAGAATGTGCATTCTGTAAAGCCCGATTCAGCACATTCAATACCCTTTGAACCTTTTTCTTTTTTTGCTATTAAGTGAGGAAATCCTACAAGAGCGTCTTTCAACACAAAAGGATTGCGCTTATGCTTGAATATTTCTTCAAAAATCAGTTTAGGTGCAACGCCAACTCTATTGCCTATCATGATGAAGCGTTCTCTATTTTGTGGTACCCCATAATCTTGTGCTTTCAAAATAGCGTAATCGTATTGGTACTCACCACCAAGATATTCCTTAAAATTATGTTTGATTTCTTCTATTTTGTTTACCATTCCTTTTACATTCTCCATAATAAAAAACTTAGGACGAATGTTTTTTAAGAAAATCAAGTATTGCTTGTATAATGCATTGCGAGGGTCATCCAATATGCGCTGACGATTAGCCATAGAGAAACCTTGACAAGGTGGTCCACCACATACTAAGGTTATATCTGATAGCATATCCTTATATTCTTCAAGATGCAGATTAAGTTCTGCAATATCTCCAACAAAATAGTGGTCATCACTCAAATCATGGTTGAATTTATAAGTATTACAATACTGCTCCACGATTTCATTTACGAACCATGGGGTAAATCCTGCCTGTTGCAAGCCCAAACTCAAGCCGCCACAACCTGCAAATAAATCTACGAATCTATATATATTCTTCTTCATTATTATTTTTCAGCCCAATCCTTTAAGTTATCTCTTACTACCGATAAAAAGTTAATTTCATCAGCAACATTTTCTTGCGAGAAGTTTTTCGAGAGGGTTGAAATAACCTCGCTAATTTTATTTATCTGTTCAAAGAGCAAATCTTTCTTATTCTGTTCCATTTACTTTTCCCCCTTGTTTTTATTTTCCAAGGCTCTCTTGCCAATCTGCGTTCTACCTTTTTCACATCCTCGGCAGCAGGAAGGTTCTCCGGAACTATGCCACGCTGCACAAGCATATCTCGAACAGCAGCATTGTTGGCAATATGCTCTTGGCTTATACGGCTTTCTCCTTGAAGGTCTTTGGTTTGAACATTCACACTCGTCATTTCTGCCGCAAAATCCTTTGCTTTGATACTGATAGTGAGGAGAAAATCTGCCAATGGCCGTTTCTCGGGTATGCCCATGCGTCGTTTCAGCGTCGCTGTATTTAAACGAAACAATGCTTGGTCTCCTTTTGAACGTATCACAGCAAAATTCTTGTCATTCACACCTCGTTCGTAAAGTACGCCAGAAAGTTTACCTTCTGTTTCCTGCAGTTTGGCACGTGCTTTGACTCTTTCAACTTCTATAAGTCGTTGTTCAATAAGTTCTGCACGACGGGTTTGCACAGCAAAGTAAGTTTGTGCAAATGCGATTTGCGGTTTGCGGGGGTCGCCATTTTGAGCAACAAGGTAACAAGCATAACGTGTTAGCATGAAGTCATCTATCTGACGCTCGGCACCAGAACCAAGTACAACCATTTTGCTGAAGTCAGCAAAATGGTCTTTTATATCGTGACCTGCATTTCTGCACGATTCTTTCGCCTTATCAATGACTTTCTGAAAATTACGCCATTGGGTATAACCTAACAGAGAACACAATTTTCTTGCGCTCCAACATTCTACATCATTGAGAACACATGACACTTGTTCAAATTGAGAGAACAATGCTTGTATTTCTTCTTTTTTCATTCTGTTTCGTTTTTGAATTCTTCGAACCGCACTAAGTCAGTCAAGTTCTACATCAAATATTTTTGGCTGTCTGCATCCGATTGCCTAAGTCTGGCTGACTTGAATTGGCGCACCATTTTGACACGGTTGCTTGGCCTTTATCCAATTGTTCCGCCAGTCACACATTCGTCAGCCGCCTCTCTGCAAAAGCCATATTCAGCCTATTTGACGCAAATCTTTTCTTACAGCAAAGATACGGCTAAATCCTCTAAAGAAAGAATTTTTGGATGACAATTAACCCGGACCAGCGTTTCGCCACAGCGGGCTGCGGCGAAACGCTGCCGCTACGAGCTGTCAGGAACAGGCTGAAGCAGGGGCGGAATCTGACGGAAGATTTGGGTTCAACGCAAGAAATGCCTTTGGGCAAACAGGTAAGATGACAGCTTAGATTTGTCAAGGAAAGCCGCAATTGCAAGGCAACCAACGATGCTGATTGCGATGGTGAATGTGACGTGCAGCAACCCTGTCTTGTCAAAGGCAAAGAAAGGCAGCGCATACTTTGCACCCATGGTGAATATGGGATGGAACAGATATATCGGAAACGTGTTTCTGCCGATGAAGCCGGCAGCCAGCAGGGCTTTCCTGTTTCCAATGCCTTGTACCAGTTTGGGAATGAACGAAAGGAATGACAGGGCCAAAACAGCGACAGCCAGGAAATTCCAACTCTTGTAGTCCGGGTAGCAGGCGATGGCAAAGAATGGCAGAACGCTCCACAGCGAAGGCCTCACGACCTCGTCGAAAGCCTTGCCTGACAGGCGAAAGCAGACACCACCGAAATAAAAGGCGGCATTGGTGGCGCTGAGCAACGGGGTGTACTGGCTAAGGAGCATCAGAGAGGTGGCAAACAAGCACAGCCTGCCAATCACGCCAACCCGGCCAACCATTTTGAACGAGAGATAATAAACAACCCCGCACACCACCATCGTGTGCAAGAACCAGTAAGGGCCTATCGACGTTACAAAAACCGCCTTTAAGACTGCTGGCAAGGTAAACTCCCCGATGCCGTTTCTGACAGGAAGAAGCGTTGACACAAAAGCATAACCTACCACCATAATGGTGTAGGGAACCAATATCCTCGCTATATAAACAGCGAACTCCCCGGGGGTCTTCCGAATGTTCACCAAGTATCCGGTTACGAGCAGGAAAGCCTGCATAAAAAAGAAATTGATAAAATTCTTAACATCCGGGTAGAGTGTGCTGAAATTCACTATGTGTATCATCACAACCATACCGATGAGCACGCACCTTTGGTAGTCTATGTTATTGTATTTCATCATACATTCACAAGCTATGTTCTTTCTAATAGCGTATAATGTGACAGACTGTCATCACAACACTGCGAGAAACGCCAAGTCAGCCCCATCCGCGTTTTCAAGAAAATGCCAGCTTGGGGCAGCCGGCAAATGCAAAATTAAGCATAATCTTCGGAACAATCTCCTTTTTGCGTTTAAATGTTGGGATGCTCGCTGCTTACTGCAATTTGTACCGCTATTTGTTCCGGTCAACCAGAGTTCGGGACAAGAAAGCGGCTCAGAGAATCGCACACTTTGACAACTATTGACTGAGCACGCCAGAACAAGGCTGAAAAACGGCCCGAACCGCACGCTGAAACGGACTGTATCACACGCTGAAACGGACTGTTTTGCACGCTGAAACGGACTGTTTTGCACGCTGAAACGGCCCTAACCACGCACTGAAACGGACTGTTAGGAAGTCGCATGGATGGCCTGTGCAGATTTGGTACAAGACAGAAAGCGAAAGGCTGGCAGAGAACGTCGTGCGCTCTCTGCCAGCCTTTCGCTTATTCTGATGGCAAGGGTGGTCTGGTCCAGGGTGATGTCCGCGCCGTCAGCGGCGCAAGCAAGAGTGTCTCACGCACGCCGGCATTCGGACAGCCCGGGGCTTAACCCTTTACTTGATGTTGGGCTCCTCCAGATGAAGGCCCTTCTTCTTGTCAACCACCTTGAGGATGACACCGATAGCAAAAGCAGCCACGCCAAGGCAGGCCAGCATGACAAGAGGGGCTGTGTAATCGAGCTGTCTGGCATCGGTAACGCCCTCGTTGGTGGCTGTGAGCACCTTGCCGATGAGCAGGGGGAACAGCCACAAGCCGATGTTCTGAATCCAGAAAATCAAGGCATAAGCCGAGCCGATGACCTTGGCATCGACCAACTTGGGCACACTGGGCCAGAGCGAGGCGGGCACAAGTGAGAACGAGGCGCCAAGAATCAAGATGGTAAGGTAGGCGACGATAACGCCGCCCACCTGGTTGCCCTTAAATTCTGGCAGGATAAAGGCGAATGTCAGGTGGCAGGCAATGAGCAGAAGCGAACCCAAGACAAGCATGCTGGCAGCCTTGCCCTTGTGGTCGACATAGTTGCCAAGCACGGGGGTGATACCCACGGCGAGCAGGGGGAACACGGCAAAGATGGACTCGGCAGACTGGCGCATGTAGCCCATGTAGCAGTAGGACACCAGCGCAAGAACAGAGACTGTCAGCGTGACGCTCTTGGCTGCCCTGTTCTTCATGAAGTTAAACATGAAAGCCGTTGCGGCAACCACAAGCATGATGACATACTGGACGATGGTGACCGAGGTTGAAGCCCAGAACGAGCCGGCGGGCACCTCGGTGAAAGTCAGGTTGCACTGAAGCATGTTGACAGCGTATTTCTGGAACGGGAAGATGGCAGAGTAGTAGAGCACGCACAGCAGGGAGACAAGCCAGAACCCCATGGAAGTAAGTATCTGCCCGAGGTCTGAAATCTTGAATGGGTCATCCTTCTCCTCGGCCTCGCCAGTCTGAGCGTCAAGTTTCTTGTCCATGAAGAAATAGACTACAAGCATGATTAGGGCAATGCAGAGCAGCACAACGCCAAAGGCCACCGAGCGCGACACGTCGACATGGCCGCCAAGCTTGGCAAAAAACGGAGAGAAAATCATGCACGTTGCCACTCCAAGACGGGCCAGAGCCATCTCAGACCCCATGGCCAGGGCCATTTCGCGGCCCTTAAACCATTTGACGATACCGCGGCTCACCGTGATGCCGCCCATCTCGGCGCCGCATCCGAAAATCATGAAGCCAACGGCGGCCAGCTTGGCCGATGCCGGCATGCCCTCGTAGAACGGTGACACGCCAAGCTGCTCAAAAACCGGAATATGGTTCAAGTGCTCCGTGAACCACACCTCAAGGCTGCTGCCCATGAAGCTCTCGCTGATGGCATACCATTTGACAAGCGCACCGGCCAGCATCACTGCACCCGACAGCAGGGCGGTGAAACGCACACCCATCTTGTCGAGAATGATGCCGGCAAAAATAAGGAAGAAAACAAAGACATTGAGGAATGTCTCGGCGCCCTGCATGGTGCCAAAGGCATCGGAGTCCCATCCGCGCTGTGTCTGCATGAGGTCCTTGATGGGTGAAAGGATGTCCATGAAAATGTAGGCGCAAAACATGGCAAGCGCCAAAAGCAACAACGCGGTCCAGCGCAGAGCCGCAGAGTCACGTAAAGTCTTTTGAGTGTTCATTGCTTTAAAGTGGATTTCAGATTTATGATATTATATATGTAGGTGCCCAAAACGGATTTGAGCACCTACGCAGACTGTTGCACTTCTGTTTATTTCAGCCATCGGTCAAGCCAGCCAAAGAAAGTGCGCTGCCAGAGAATGCCATTCTGCGGCTTGAGCACCCAGTGGTTTTCATCGGGGAAGATGAGCAGCTCGGCAGGTATGCCCTTCATGCGGGCAGCATTGAAGGCGCCCATACCCTGGTTGTAGTTGATACGGTAGTCTTTCTCGCCATGAATGCAGAGAATGGGAGTGTCCCAGTTGTCAACAAACCTGTGAGGAGAGTTGTCGTAGGTTTTCTTGGCACGGCCGGTCATATTCTTGTTCCAAAACGCATCGTCATACTCCCAGTTGCTAAACCAAGCCTCTTCCGTATCGGTGTACATTGACTCAAGATTGAAGGCACCGTCGTGGGCGATAAAGCACTTGAACCGCTTGTTGTGGTGACCGGCCAGATAGTAGACGCTGAAGCCTCCGAAGCTGGCGCCCACCGCGCCAAGGCGCTCCCTGTCGACAAAGGGCAGGTTCTCGGCCGCATCATCAATGGCCGAGAGATAGTCAGCCATGCACTGCCCGGTCCAGTCGCCGCTCACCTGCTCGTTCCACGCGCTGCCAAATCCAGGCAGCCCGCGACGGTTTGGAGCCACAACAACATAGCCATGCGCCGCCATAATCTGGAAATTCCAGCGGTAGCTCCAGAACTGGCTGACCGGACTTTGCGGCCCGCCCTCGCAGAAGAGCAAGGTGGGGTACTTCTTATTCGGGTCGAAGTCGCTCGGCAGAATGATCCAGGTAAGCATGTCCTTGCCGTCGGTTGTCTTTACCCAACGCTGCTGCACCTTGCCCAGCGAGAGCTGGTCAAGCAGGTGCTTGTTCTCGCGGGTAACCTGTTCAACCTTGGTCTTCTTGACACTCTTCCCCGGCGTGACAACAAAAATGTCCGTTGGTGCCGACAGGCTCTGGCGCATAGCCACCAGCTTGCCGGTGTTGCCCAGCGGGGCGACCGACACGAAGTCGGCCCAGTCGTCGGTCAGCTGCCTCACCTCTCCCTTGAGGTTGGTCTGGTACATATTGACACAGCCATGCCACACCCCGATAAACGAGAGGGTCTTGCTGTCCTTTCCCCAGCAGAAGGCGTCGACGTTAGAGTCAAATGTCTCCGTCACATAGACTTTCTCGCCTGTTGCCATATTGTACACACACAGTCTGTTGCGGTCGGCCTCATAGCCGTTGCGCGCCATACTCTGCCAGGCCAGATACTTTCCATCGGGTGAGAACTGCGGGTTCTGGTCGTAACCGGGATTGTTCTTCAGGTTGTCTGGCGCGTTCACCGCCTGGTCTTTCATCGTGTGTGTGGGGTCGGACACAGGTTCCTTGTAGTCTGCAGGCTTGCAGAGATTCCTTGTCTTGCGCGCGCCAACATCAAATAAATAGATGTCAGCATCTGTTGAGATAGCGTATTGCGTACCCGTTTTCTTCCTGCATGTGTAAGCAATCTGTTTCGAATCGGCGCTCCACGCCAGTTGCTCCATACCGCCGAAAGGCTCCATCGGGCACTCGTAAGGCTCCCCGGCAAGGATGTCCGTTCCGTCGCCCACGGTGTTTCCGCTGACCTCTGCCACAAAGGGGTGCTGGATTGTCTCAACGTAATGGTCCCAGTGGCGGTACATCAGGTCGGTGACCAACCGTCCGCTTGCCAAAGGAAGGTCATCGGGATTCTTCTTGATGATGTCATTGAAAGGTATCGACTTCAGGAGAATCACTTTCTTTCCATCGGGTGAGAACTTGAACCCCTCCACCTTTCCGCCGGTGTGCGACAGTTGCACGCGCCCTGTCCCATCGCTATTCACAGCCCAGATGTCGCCACCTTTCAGAAAAGCCAGCCGCTTTCCGCCGTCAATCCAGCAGGGGTCAGTCTCGCTGGCTGCATCCGTGGTGAGCAGCACGTCGTTGGCTCCGCCAGCATCCATCACATGAATCACCTGGTGGCTTTTGTTCGCCTTTACACTGTAATACCCCACCTGGTAGGCTATCTTCCTGCCGTCGGGGGAGGCGTCAGCAGCGCCTATACGCCCCATGGCCCAGAGAGCCTCTGGGGACATATACCTGCTGGACAACTGAATGCGAGCTTTCTGAATGTTCATCTCTTTCTGGGCACCGGCCTGTTGGGTGCCGGCAAGCATGGCTGCCGCCATCACCATAGCAGCCATTCTGTTCATCGTCTTCGTGTTCATAGTTTTCCCTCCCTCTTGCGTCTTAGTTCATCAGCCTCCTTCTGCATGGCAGCCAACCTGGCAGCCAAGCCGCTCGTTTTCTTAGGATTGTTCTTGTTCTCCTTGTAGCGCGCCTCGAGAACGGCCAGCAGTTTGGCATCGTTTGTGGTCTTGCGGAGCACCCACATGATAGCGGCACTAAAGAACAGAGATATAAAGTAATAGAAGTTAAGTCCGGACGAGTAGTCGTTGAACATGAAGAAGAACATCAAGGGCATCAGATACATCATCCACTGCATCATCTTCATCTGCTCAGCCTGCGCCCCGACCATCTGGTCGCGCTGCTGCCTCATGCTCATAATGGAGTAGAGAATGTTAGCCACGCAGAACAGGATACAAGTGAGGCTGAGGTGGTCGCCAATCAGCCAGATATTCGTATTCCATTCAAGGATTGGGTCATAGGTTGAAAGGTCGTCAATCCAAAGGAAGCTCTCGCCGCGCAGCTGGATGGCATTAGGCACAAAGTTAAACATGGCAATCCAGATTGGCATCTGTATCAGCATGGGCAAGCAGCCGCTGAGCGGGCTCACGCCATATTGCGAGTAGAGCGTCATCATGGCCTGCTGCTTCTTCATTTGGTCCTCGGGCTTGTCGTATTGCTTGGTAGCCTCGTCGAGCTTGGGCTTGAGCACACGCATCTTCGCCGAGTTGAGATAGGTCTTCTTAACCAGGGGAAAGGTGATGGCCTTGAGCAGAAGCGTGATGAGAATCAGCACGACACCCATGTTCAGGCCCAAGCCCGTGAGCCAGTCGAACACATAGATGGTAAACCATCGGTTGATGATGCGGAACAGCGGCCATCCCAGATAAACGAGGTGCTGCAGTTGCAAATCTTTGCCAAAAGAGCTCTCCTCCTCGACATTCTGCAACAGCCGGAAGTCATTGGGGCCAATAAACATTTCAAATTCTGACGGTTTTGCACCCGTAGGGTCAAAGGCCGTCTTCAGTTTGGCTTCATACTGTTTCAGGTAAACGTGGCGGTCAGCTCCGCCGCCCTTCTTGGGCTTTTCAAAAGGCACGCTGGTCAGCAGGCTCTTGCCACTAAAGTCATCCTTTGAAATCAGCACAGCACTGAAGAACTGGTTTTTGAAAGCCACCCAGTCAAGGCGCTCCTCAACAGGCTCGTCAATCTTCTCGGATGTTTCGCTCAGGTAATCCGTTCCTCCATCCTTCTCTTTATAGGTAAGCGTGGCGTAGCGGTTTTCAAAGAAGAAGCCCTTTTCCTGCTGGCGGCATTTCTCGCTCCACTTGACATCCATCTCGTGATAGTCAGGGGCAAACACGCCGGCCAGCCGCCGGGCGCTGACGGCAATATGCAGCATATAGTCCTTGCCAAGCGCATAGTTGATGACAAGCGAGCCTCCGTTGGAGGCCTGCGCGGTCATGGTCACTGTTGTGTCGGTTACATTTGATGGGGTAAAATAAAGGTCGGAAGTCACGATGTTCGTGCTTTTCCCAGCCAGCATAAAGTCCAGGGCCTGCTCATTGCCCTCAAACAGGGTCACGTCACGATTGCCATACCTGTCTTTGAAATTGAGGATGCACGCCTTTCTCACCACGCCACCTTTCGTGTCAAGTGTGAGCTTAAGCTTGTCGTTTTTCAGCACAACCGGCATGCTCTTGCCGTTAAGGGCTGGATAGAACAGTGCCGAGGTGTCGCTTCTTGCCTCTTCAAGAACCCGTGCCTTGCGGGCAGCCTCAGCCACCTTGCGTTCGGTGTCGGCCTTCTGCCGGGCAGCATTGCTGATGGAGTCCTGGATGCGCTGCGCGTTCAGTTCTTGTTCTGATGGCTGGTTGTAGATGCTGAAGCCGATGAGCACCAGTCCCATCAGCGCAAAACCGATGATTGTGTTTTTATTCATTTCTGCTTGTTGTTGATCGCTGTTTTTATAAAGTCAAGGAACAGAGGGTGCGGGGTGAGCACCGTACTCTGATACTCAGGATGAAACTGTGTGCCAATGTACCATTTCAGTCCCGGAATCTCAACAATCTCCACCAGGTTACTCTCAGGGTTGAATCCAACACAGTCCATACCATGACGCTCGAATTCGGCCATATAGTCGTTGTTGAACTCGTAGCGGTGGCGGTGACGTTCCTGGATGTGCTCCTTTTTATAGATGTCGAACACCCTTGATCCTTGTTTGAGCACGCACTCGTAAGCTCCAAGGCGCATGGTGCCGCCCATATCTGTGATGTTCTTCTGCTCCTCCATAATGTCAATCACATTGTGCTCGGTCTTTTCGTCCATCTCACGGCTGTTTGCATCGGCATAGCCCAGCACATTGCGTGCAAACTCGATGACCATCATCTGCATGCCCAGGCAAATGCCAAAGGTAGGAATATTGTGGGTGCGGGTGTAATGGGCGGCCACAATCTTGCCTTCAATGCCACGCTGCCCGAACCCCGGGCAGATTACAATGCCGTCAAGACCGCTGAGCTGCTGGGCGACATTCTCCTCGGTGAGCTTTTCTGAGTTGACAAAAGTGAGCACCGTCTTCTTGTCGTTATAGGTTCCAGCCTGCGACAGGCTCTCGCGGATGCTCTTGTAGGCATCCTGGAGGTCATACTTGCCCACCAGCCCGATGTGTACCTCCTCCTTGGCATTGTTACGGCGCTCCAAGAAGCTCTTCCAAGGCCCAAGCGCAGGCGTTTCGCCAACCTCCATTCCTAATTTCCTCAGAATGGCCGCGTCAAGTCCCTGCTGCTGCATATTCACAGGCACCTCGTAGATGGAAGGAAGATCCTCACTCTGTACCACACAGTCGATGTCCACATTGCAGAACGAGGCCACCTTTTTCAAGATAGGATTGCCCAAATGCTTTTCCGTGCGCAGTACAAGGATGTCTGGCTGTATGCCAACGCTCTGCAACTCCTTGACAGAGTGCTGCGTAGGCTTTGTCTTCAGTTCGCCTGCGGCCTTGAGATAGGGGACATAGGTCAAGTGGACACAAACGGCATTACGGCCCATCTCCCATTTCATCTGACGTATGGCCTCCAGAAATGGCATACTTTCAATGTCGCCAATGGTTCCGCCAATCTCTGTAATCACAAAGTCATAGTGGTGTTTCTCTCCAAGCAGTTTCACATTGCGTTTAATCTCGTTGGTAATGTGGGGAACAACCTGGATGGTTTTGCCCAAATAGTCACCGCGGCGCTCCTTGTCAATAACAGCCTTGTAGATGCGGCCCGTAGTGAGCGAGTTGGCCTTTGTGGTCTGTATTCCTGTGAAGCGTTCGTAGTGCCCCAGGTCAAGGTCTGTCTCCATGCCGTCGACAGTCACATAGCACTCGCCATGCTCGTATGGGTTCAGCGTTCCCGGGTCGATGTTGATATAGGGATCAAACTTCTGAATGGTGATGTTGTACCCCCTTGCCTGAAGCAACTTGCCTATTGAAGACGAAATGATTCCCTTTCCTAACGATGAAACCACACCGCCAGTAACGAAAATGTACTTTGTTTCTGCCACAGCTATATAAATTTATTAATACGTTCTTCCCCGTTGACAGGTGAAAAGTTCAAAAAACATACAGGTTGGACAACTGTGTGCCACCACAGCGTCCAACAAGAGTGCAAAATTACAAAAAAACTTGCAACTCACAAATATTCAAAGTTCATTCTTCGGCCAAACTTTGCGCGTGTCGGGAAAAATGTTTAATTTTGCAGCCGCTAAAATAGGTCGAAAGATGAACAAGCATGAATACAAGGCCGCACTGTTCGACTTGGATGGGGTGGTTTTTGACACTGAGCCGCAATACACCGAATTTTGGGGTAGACAGGGAAAGGAGTTCCATCCGGAGATGCCAGACTTCGCCCAACGGATAAAGGGCCAGACACTTACACAAATCTATGAAGGTTATTTTTCTGGAAAGTTGGTCTGCGTGCGCGACAGGATTACAGCGCGCCTTGACAGGTTCGAGCGACAGATGGACTTCCAATATGTCAATGGGTTTGAGGATTTTGTCCGGTCACTAAGAGCACAGGGTATCAAGACGGCTGTTGTAACGAGTTCGAACAAAAACAAGATGCGGAGTGTCTATGACAAGCACCCGGAGTTCATACACTATTTTGACGCCATCCTAACCTCGGAAGATTTCGCCTACAGCAAACCTGATCCCGACTGCTATCTGAAAGCGGCAGCCCGCTTTGGACTTGCACCGGCTGACTGCATGGTGTTCGAAGACAGTTTTAACGGTCTGCGGTCCGGATGTGCGGCCGGCATGACTGTCATTGGACTTTCAACCACCAACAGCCCCGAGGCTATCCAGCCATTATGCAGTCTGGTTGTGCCAGATTACAGACAGGAGGAATTGCTTAACATGTTCAAATAAGACGCGAATATGTATTTAGTTACAGACAAACGCAAGGTGACAACGCACCGTTTCATGGAAATGAAACAGCGTGGAGAGAAGATTTCCATGCTCACCTCTTATGACTATACAATGGCAGGCATTGTAGACAAGGCCGGTGTCGACTGCATTTTGATTGGCGACTCCGCCTCGAACGTGATGGCCGGGAACTCAACCACGCTTCCTATCACCGTTGAGCAGATGATTTACCACGCGCGGTCAGTAGTGAAGGCGGTTAACCGCGCGCTCGTTGTTTGCGACATGCCTTTTGGCAGCTATCAGGCAGGATGCGAGGATGGCGTTCACAACGCCATCAGAATCATGAAAGAGAGTGGCTGTGACGCGCTCAAGCTAGAGGGCGGAATTGAGATTATTGGCACCGTGAAACGGATTCTTGACGCAGGCATCCCTGTGATGGGGCATCTCGGCCTCACTCCGCAGAGCATCAACAAGTTTGGAACATACAGTGTGCGTGCCAAGGAGAAGGCCGAGGCTGACAAACTGCTGGCCGATGCGAGACTGCTGGCCGAAACGGGGTGCTTTGGCATTGTGCTGGAGAAAGTTCCCGCGGCTCTGGCCACACAGGTGACGGCAGAGGTTGCTGTGCCAACCATTGGCATAGGCGCAGGCAACGGCACAGATGGGCAGGTGCTGGTAGTAACCGACATGCTGGGAATGACACAGGGATTCAGTCCGCGCTTCCTTCGCCGTTATGCCGACCTTTACACCACCATGACCGACGCTATCGGCCACTATGTCGAGGATGTGAAGAACGTTGATTTCCCAGCAGCATCAGAGTCCTACTGAAGAAATGTACACACAAAACACGCCTGTCCATATCAATTTGTGGCACAAGGACTTCTGGTTGATGGCCATTGCAAACTTTTTTCTGTCAATGTCCGTCTATATGCTTCTTCCTGTCATTCCTCTGTGGCTCAAGGAAACTTTTGGCCTCTCCTCTCAATGGATTGGTACAGCGATGGCTGCCTTTGGCGCAGGAGTGTTTGCGCTAGGGGCTTTCTGCTCCTATCTCGTGCAGCGCTTCCGCCGCAATGCCGTATGTATGTGGGCCATAATAGCCATGATGCTTTCGGTCGGGTCGCTCTATTACTTCCCATTCGCACCGCTGGGCGTGGGCATAGTGTTACAGCGGCTGTTCCTTGGAGCCACTTTCGGTCTGGCACAGATGGTGTTGGCCAGCACATTGGTCATTGACACTTGCGAGTCGTTCCAACGCACAGAAGCCAACCACAGTGCCTCTTGGTTCTCGCGCTTTGCATTGGCTGCGGGGCCTTTTGCAGGTCTTCTGATATACCGTCAGTGGGGTGCAGATGCGGTGTGGGGTTCATCGTGTGCTTGCGCCCTGCTAACCATAGTGCTTATCCGCTTGGTAAACTTCCCTTTCAAGGCGCCCGAAGAGGGCGTGAGTATGTTGAGCCTTGACCGCTTTTTTCTGCCACAGGGCTTTCCCCTTTTTCTTCAGCTATTCCTAATGATGGCCGCAGTAGGCCTTTTGCTGGCACAGGCAGTCACACCACACTTCTTTCTGTTTCTGATGGTGGGTTTTTGGATCGCCCTGCTCGCACAGCATTATGTTTTCCGCAATGCAGAGATCAAGAGTGAGGCTGTCACGGCCTTACTGCTTCTTATAGCCGCCCAACTGACCACTTTATTTGCCAGCCACCAGTCGGCGGCAGACATTCTTTGTCCTGTGCTCATTGGCACAGGCATAGGAATTATCGGTTCGCGGTTCCTACTGTTTTTCATCAAGCTAAGCAAACATTGCCAGCGTGGCACATCACAAAGCACCTACTCACTGGCATGGGAGAGCGGCATCGCAATTGGCTACGGCTGCTGTTTCGGACTGTTTAGCATCCACGCAAGGATGGCTGTGCTAACAAGCCTCGCACTCACAGTCATGTCTCTGGCACTTTACGTCCTTTTCACTCACAGATGGTTTCTGAAGCATAAGAACAGATAAGCGAGCAATGCGGACTTGCAGCTAATGCCATCAACTGGCAACAAGCCTCCACGCTTATTTTCTTTTGGAAGAGAAATGGATGGTCTTCATCCCTTCCGTTTTGCGCACCGTTCCCACGGCATTCTGATTGCCATTCACTTTGTAGTAAGACCTGGCCTCAGCCATCCATCCCTGGATGTTCTTGATTCGGGCCGCATCACTCGGGTGGTCGCTCAACAGCGAGTAGGAGTTACCGGTTGCGGCAGACATCCGTTTCCAGAAGTCAAGGGCAACCATGGGGTCATAGCCTGCCATGGCCGCAAAGACAATGCCTAGGTGATCGGCCTCGCTTTCCTGCTTGCGCGAGTAGGCTGCGCCACCGAGTTTGGAACCGATGCCAAAGGCAGCAGCGCCAAGCTGCTGGAGGTCTGCGCTGGCACCACTTCCAGTCAACACAGCACCAAGCAACTGGCTACCATACTGCTGGCGAACACTGTTGCTTAGCCGCTCAGCCGAGTGCCTGGCCACAGCGTGGGCTATCTCATGCCCTAGGACAATGGCAAGAGAGGCCTCGTCGCGTGTAACAGGCAGCAACCCTTCATAAACGACAATTTTTCCGCCAGGCATACAGAATGCATTGACATTCTGGTCTTGCACAAGATTAAACTCCCACTTGTACTGTGCCACCTCATTGCCAAGGCCGTTGGCATTGAGATAGCTTACCACAGCATTGGCCAATCGCTGGCCAACACGTCTAACCATAGCCGTATTGGCCGCGTTACTTGAGAGCTTGGCTGACTTCATATACTCCTGATACTGCTGGTTGCTCAGACTGAGTACCTGCTCGTCATTTACCAGCAAGTGCTGCTTACGTCCTGTAATGGGTACTGTTCCTGTTGTTCCACAGGCAGACAACAAACAAGCGGTTGCAACTGTGCAAACTATTTGGCTGAATCTTGTCATATGCATTATATTGATTATAAATAGTTTTTACCTTTAGTCACGGCACTCTAACTAACGATACGCCACTGGTGCCCCTGTCGCAGCCAGCTGTTCTCACCGCATAGATTCCCATGGGAAGAAAAGGAATGGCGACTTGCACAGACTGAGACGGGAGCGGCGACAGAACATCACTATATACACACGCACCGGACATATTGTAAATGTCAATTTTCAAGTTACCTGTCAGTTGCTGCTTAAAATACAGCTGTAACACGGTTGGGGATTTTGCCAAAACGCTCACCCTTGAAGGAGCAAGCAGCTCGACACCGTCTATCGCGTCAACACCAAGCAGGGTAAGCAGTCCGCGATAGACATCTATCTCTCCATAACCATAGGCGTTGTTGGGATAGCCAAGCTGTTCTTCCGGGTGGCGTGCTGTCTTGCGGAGAATCCCTTTCACATCATCAGGAGTGAGATCAGGCTTGGCCTCCAACCACAGGGCTATGGCTCCGGCCACAACTGGAGCGGCCATCGAGGTGCCGGTGTTAGCGTTCCAGGCATATGTACGACCCTTCCACTCAAAGTGCTCAACATCCGAGCGTATGTCACTTGCAGATGGATTGTGCTCGAGATAAAAGCTACTGTATGAAGAGATGATGTTGTTACCCGGGGCAACAACATCGGGCTTGAATTGTCCGTTCCACGAGGGGCCTTGCGAAGAATAGACCGCACGCACGCCATCGTTGCGCCCGATCTGGCTGTAATCGCAATACTCGCCAAGATAGTTGACAAAACCTGTGCGGTGAATGGTAGACCCAACGGCTATCACCGCCGGGAATGCCCCCGGGGCAAGAATATTATGACTGTCTTCTGCATCATGCCACCCGCCATCCCAATCGTTGTAGAAAGCGGCAGAAAACGAGGCGCACTGGGCGGAAACAGAACCTGAAGATTCACTGAGTGCCAGAGCGAGGCGGCCCATATTCCACCAATCGTCATTGCCTTCTATTCCAACCATGTATATCCATTCTGCAGGATTGTAAGCAGAAGGATAGCATTGCACCGTAACTGCCCACCGCTGACTGGCAGAAAGGCACATGGTGTCAGCAAGGACTGAGTCTCTAAGAGAAGGGGCCAACTGCAAGGCAAGTGTGTCAGCCGCGCCCCCCTCAGCAATAAGCCTCATCACGAAGGGGGAGTCTGACTTCAGTGCGAACTGGACACTGCGGGAAGCTCCCCCAACCACATAACAGCCGGCCTCAGCCTGTCCGCACGGTTTTTCGAGATAAGTGTAACGCCCTGACTGATTGCCTGCCGAAGCGACAATGATGCGCCCCGGACCGACTAAGCGTGACAAATATTCTGAATAAAGGCTGTCTTCGGTACCTGCAAGATCGTAGTACCCCTCGCTGAAAGAGATGACGCATGGCTTACCTTCACGTTCGGCATAGTCGAAAATGTATTTGAAACCAAGAGCGTCAGTGGCCGTAGTGTACTTGTAAATGTCAGTAGAATCGATTAGCGGCAAATCATCAGACACGGCATTGGCAACAATACAGATATCACTTTCAAATGCCATGCCACGATAGGGAGAGGTAAACCCACTGCCAGCGGCAATGCCCAGAGTATGAGTTCCATGGGTGGCAATCAGTCCGTCACGCGAATGTTGCAGAAGGGCAACACTTTCAAGCCCCACATAGTCACGTCCAACAGGAAGTTTGCTACCTATGGTGTCAGTATCAAGCTGGTCCCAGAATGCCCCGATACGCGACCGCGCCCCATCAGCATCACGGAAATTAGGATGGGTAAGGTCAAAACCAATATCCATCACTCCCACAACCACGCCCTTTCCCGTGAAAGGCTGCGGCAGCAACTGCCCCTCATAAACAGGCTTGGCCTGTACGATTGTTGCAGTAGTGTCCATCTGCACACGGCATGGGCAGCCAGCCTCTATCCGTGTCACAAGGTCACTTTCAGCTAGTGACCTCACACGGCTTATGGGCAAGGCCACAATACAGATGTCTTCCGAACGGTCTATCACATGGCACTGGTAGTCGCCAAGCTGACGCGCAGCATCCACATCAGACAGCCGGACAAACGCATGAAGCCATGACTGACGGTATGCACGAGTAGCTTGGGGCGATGCAGGTGTTGCTTCTGCAACTGCACGACGGACAAGTGATGACAGCTTACCTTTCCATTGGTGCTGACGTTGCTGGCCATTGGCTGGAGTTACAACAGCAATGGTCACAAGCACCGGCAATATTGCTAACAACAGTCTTTTCTTCCGCATATACTTGAAATAATGTTGCAAAAGAAACAAAAATATATGGGAATTGCAAGAAATAAAATAAAAAAGTCTGCAAGACTACCTGTTTAGGTTAGCCTTGCAGACCCATTTATGTATTGCAACCCTCGCTTCAGGGCTTACTTGCTCAAACCGCGATTTGCCAACGTGGTGTTAAGCAAAACGTTATACTTGGCAAATTGGCTCTTGGTGAGCACATAACCCATATATTTCAAGTCCTTGTTTACTGCACTTTGAACCAAAGCCTTGCGATCATCCTTGTGGGCTTCGGCAGCAATCATCATCTCGCCACAGAATGTGCGGTGAATGTCAGCCACACTCTCCATCTGGTCAAAAGTAAGACCAAGGGTCTCGCCCAGCTTGCGAATGTCGACTCTCATATCATACACATTGGCTACTTCTGCCATGTTAGCATTCTCGTTTTCTGCAAATGCAATGTTCATACTCAGCATTGCGACAACAGCTAAAAACAATCTTTTCATCTTTGTTACCCTTTCTTTTTACTTAAATTACTAAACTAACTTTTGTTATCCTTTTGTCCTTTTGACGATGCAAAGATAGTTAGTTTTCCTCTCCAGTACAAGCGTTTTTGTTTTTTGTGTGCGCAAACAGTGTGTTTTATTGACGTAAATCAAAAGGAGAACACTATTTTTATTTCGATGACAGTATGCAACAGTATTCTAAACACTGGCTATCACAAGCGACACTGTATCCATTTTTAAGCCGATAAAAAGGAAGTGCAGAGATATTTACAAATAAAACGGACGGGGAAATGCAGCAAGGATTTCCACGTCCGTTTTTACACTTTGAATGTTGCTGTCTTGACGGTCTCAATTATTGACCGATCCTCCAACGATGTCAAGCAACTCGCTTGTGATAGTCTGCTGGCGGCTCTTGTTATACTGCAACTTGAGGTCACGCAACAGCTCATCGGCATTGTCAGTTGCAGTCTGCATGGCTACCATGCGCGCGGCATGCTCACTGGCATTGCTGTCAAGCAATGCGGTATAGAGCATCAGATGGATCAGTTTTGGAATGAGTGCCGTGAGCACTGTGCGCATATCCGGCTCAACAATAAAGTTGTCATTGAGAGGCTTGGCCTCACATTGCTGTTGCTGGTCATGCCCTTTGCCATTCCGCTTGAGATACTCCTGAGCCTCCTTGGTTACGACTGTCGTTGACAAGTCTCGCTCGTGGTCACGCTGCAATTCACTCTCCACGTCAATCGGAAGAAATGTCTTGCGCGTGAGAATCTGCGAGCCTGCGCTCTTAAAATGGTGATAAATCATTTCTACTCTGTCTAACTCGCCATGAAGGAATTTGGTTCCCAAATCACGAGCGATGTCTATGCACTTCTGAACATTGGGGTTGTCGGCTAAGTCCGTAAAGTCACCTGCAACGTCCAGTCCCTGCTTGGCCGCTTTTTCTGCCACTTTTCGCCCCATTGGATAGATGACAATATTTTCACGTCCGATGTCCGAATAGTCGTCCAGAGCCTGTTCCATCAACTTCAGCACATTGGCATTGAAGCCGCCACACAGGCTGCTGTTTGATGAAAACACCACCAAGGCAAGCTTATGGACAGGACGTTCCACTGTGAACACATTTGAGGCGTCAGCCTCCGAGGCGATGAAAGTCTTGAGGATATGTTCAAGCAAAGTCTCATATGGCAACATGTTCTCTATCATCACTTGGGCATGATGAAGCTTGGAGGATGCCACCATTTTCATGGCACTCGTAATCTTGCGCGTGCTGTTCACACTGGCGATGCGAGTTTTAATCTCTTTCAGTGACGGCATAATCGCAAAGTTTAGTAACTCTTGGCTATGTCAGCCATCACCGCCTCGATCGTTGCTGTAATGGCATCGTCAATCTTGCCGCTGCCTAATGACTCTATGACTTCGGGGTGGGCAGAGCGCATCTTTTCCAAAAAAGCGTCCTGGCACTCACGCACCTTGTCCACAGGGACCTGGTGCATCAAGCCATGAGTTCCGCAATAAAGGATGGCTACCTGCTCACCGACAGGCATCGGACTGTACTGAGGCTGTATGAGCAACTGGTTGTTCTTGCGCCCACGGTCAAGGGTCATGGCTGTAACGGCATCCATATCGCTGGAGAACTTGGAGAAGCTCTCAAGTTCGCGATACTGAGCCTGGTCAATCTTCAAGGTTCCAGCCACTTTCTTCATACTTTTGATTTGCGCTGAACCTCCAACACGAGAGACAGAGATACCAACATTGATTGCCGGACGGAAGCCCTGGTTGAAGAGGTCTGTCTCCAAGTATATCTGCCCGTCAGTGATTGAAATAACATTGGTAGGGATATAGGCAGACACGTCACCTGCCTGAGTCTCAATGATAGGCAGGGCTGTAAGCGACCCTCCTCCACGCACATGTCCTTTCATGCACTCAGGAAGGTCGTTCATGCGCTCTGCAACTTCTTGCTGTTCGTTAATCTTGGCTGCACGCTCCAACAGACGGCTGTGCAGATAGAACACATCGCCTGGATAAGCCTCGCGTCCTGACGGACGGCGCAGAATCAATGACACCTCACGGTAGGCAACCGCCTGTTTGGAAAGGTCATCATACACAGCAAGGGCAGAGAAGCCACGGTCACGGAAATATTCGCCTATGGCAGCGCCGGCAAAAGGCGCATAGTATTGCATGGCAGCAGGGTCTGCTGCCGTTGCTGCAACCACCACGGTATAAGGCAAGGCACCATGCTCCTTGAGATCCTGTACAAGTGCTGCCACTGTAGAGGCTTTCTGGCCTATGGCCACATAGATGCAGTAGACAGGCTTGCCAGCCTCGTAGAAACTCTTTTGATTGATAATTGTATCAATGGCAATAGCAGTTTTTCCTGTTTGACGGTCGCCAATGATCAGTTCGCGCTGGCCGCGGCCTATAGGAATCATTGAGTCAACAGCCTTCAAGCCAGTCTGCAACGGCTCCTTTACAGGTTGACGGTAAATCACACCAGGCGCCTTACGGTCAAGTGGCATCTCGAAAGATTCGGTGAGGTCAATGGATCCCTTGCCATCGATAGGCTCGCCAAGAGGGTTGATGACACGGCCTAACATATTGTCATTCACACGAATGCTGGCAATGCGTTTGGTACGCTTAACCACCATACCTTCCTTGATGTCAGAAGTAGCTCCAAGAAGGACACAACCCACATTGTCCTCCTCAAGATTCATAACGATGGCCATCGTGCCATTCTCAAACTCAAGCAACTCGTTGGCTTCGGCATTGCGCAAGCCATAAATGCGAGCTACACCGTCACTCACCTGGAGAACCGTGCCAACCTCGTCAAACTGGGCGCTGTCAGCCATGCCTTGGAGCTGCTCAAGCAGCACCTGGGACACCTCACTTGGTTTTATTTTATCAGACATATTATTATTGCTTTTTATAATGGCATAGCGGAAGGCTTCGCCCTCCCTGCCTCGTTTATTTCCTTAGCTGCGAGAGAATGGACGAGAGCCGTGTCTTCACACTGGCATCCATACGATAAGTGTCATACTCAAGGATAAAGCCTCCAATGATATCGGGATTTATCTCAGTCTCAAACTCCACTGTTCCCTTGGCATGGCTTTCCACCATCAGGCGCATCTTCTGCTCCGTCACAGGCGAGACAGCCACAGCTGTGGTTAGCTTTCCACGGATAATGTTCTTCTGCTTGCGATAGAGTGTGACGTACGAATTGGCCATGAACTGAACAAGGTCCTCACGGTCTTCCCTCAGCACAAGAGCCACGAATGACTTGCCGACGGCTGAAGCCTGCGGTCCGCCAATGGCGGTTTCAAGCAGAGACTGCTTGGCTTGCTTCGAGAGCATCGGATTGTCTATGGTCTGACGCAGCTGGGGCACTTCGACATAACTTTTTGCCAGCAGCAACATCTCACCATAAACGGCATCTTCCAGCCCAGCTTCCAATGCGCCTTTTAACAGAGCCCGGGCATAACGGACCGATATTACTCCTATATCCATACGCTATTATCTCATTTTACTGTTTGGAAGAAACATCATCCAGCATGCGGTCGATGAGTTCCATCTGAGCCTTGTCGCCATTCAGGTTTTGCTTGAGCACCTTTCCGGCAATCGCTACACTGAGCGTGGCTACTTGCTGGCGGATATCGGCAATGGCAGCCTTTTTCTGCTGCTCTATCTCTGTCTTGGCATCAGACAGTAGGCGGGCACTTTCCAAGCGGGCTTTCTCCTGCGCCTTCTCTATGATAGCGTCACGAGCCTCTGAGGCCTCCTTCAATATCTGTGCCTGCTTTGCACGAGCCTCCTGCAAGATGGATTCCCCCTCCTTACTGATGTTGGACAGGCGCTCCTCAGCCTCGTGAGCCTTGCGGAGACTGGCATCAATAAAGTTCTTGCGTTCCTCCACCATACCGGTGATGACAGGGAAGCCGAACTTTGCAAGGATGGCAAAGACCACCAGAAACGCCACCATCATCCAGAAAAAGAGTCCGAAATCGGGTGTTAGTATTGATGGCAAATTGACTGACTCCATTTGCATAGATGATTATAATCAATTACATAAACACGCAAAGAGCGCAAACCACAACAGCAAACAGGGCCACGCCCTCGACGAAAGCTGCGGTAAGAATCATGTTGGTACGGATTGTACCTGCGGCCTCGGGCTGGCGAGCAATGGCATCCATTGCGTTACCGCCAATGCGCCCGATACCCAAACCTGCACCAATAGCTGCAATACCTGCACCGATACCGGCACCAAACTTAGCAAGACCTGCAGCTGCAGCTGCCTGTAAAAATAATGCTGAAATCATAATCGTTACTTTTAAAATTGGTTATACTTTTATTGTTTTCTTACTTTTATTGTCCACATGACCAAGAGCACTGCCACAGCCACCGTTCAAGCGTCATGATGCTCGGGGTGGGCCAGGCCGATGAACACAGCTGACAGCATGGTGAACACATAGGCCTGGATAAAGGCCACCAGGAACTCGAGGCAATTCATAAAGAGCATCATCACAAAGCTCAGAAGCGTAAGCCCGGTGCCAAGAACAGCATTGAGAGACCATCCGATAAAGATAATCGCAGTGAAAGAGAGTATGATGGCATGGCCTGCCATCATGTTCGCAAACAAACGAATCATCAGGGCAAAAGGCTTGGTCAGAATGCCAAACATCTCAATAACAGGCAGGATTGCCACGGGATAGGCTTTAAGAAAAGCCGGGACATCGGGCCAGAATATCTCTTTCCAATACTCTTTGTTGCCAAACAGGTTGATGGCCAACATGGTGCAGAAAGCCAGGAAAAAGGTGACATTGATATTTCCCGTCACATTGGCGCCTCCCGGAAAGACGGGGAGGAGACCCAGAAGGTTGGTGATAAGAATAAAGAAGAATGCGGTAAGCAGATAAGGGGCGTAGGGCCGATAGAGCCTCTCGCCGATGCAGTCCTTGATAAGGCCATCGTTGATGGTCATCACCAGCATTTCTACCATGCCTACGAACCCTTTCGGAACATCATTGCGCGGGTCGTGGCGCCTGTACCAGCGTGCGCACGACAGAAAGATGCCAAGCATCACCAGCACAACAATCCAAATCTGGCACACACTCTTGGTTATGCTGAGGTCCCAGGGACGTGCCACTGTGCCATCAGCAAGCCTTTCGTAAATTTTTCCGTTCTTATCCTTGTTAAAGAAAAAGCCGTCATAGTCACGCCCTTCCTCCGCAGCTTCCTCTATCCTTGTACTCATAAAGCAACGCCACTGGCCCGTGACCTCACTGCGCACTATGACAGGCAGTGGAATGCTGACATGCCTCCCTCCGATGCTAAAGAGGTGCCACTCATAGGCATCGGCCATGTGCCCCAAGACGATTTCCTTCACATCGACAGGCTCGCCGCCGCGCGCAGAGACCGGGGCTTGCAAACCCAGTACAAAGACAAGGCTCAATAGCAGGTATCTCATGTGTTTCAGTTTATACATTACTTTCGATTTCCCTTCTCAACCTTCATAAAATAGGCTGTGTCATAGATAAGCACAATGAAATAATAAATCAAGAATATCGCGACAAAGAAGAGTATGGACTGCTTACTGCCCGCTGTGAAGCAAAAGGCGAGCACGGTCACGATTCCTGCAAACATGCGGATGGCAGATGCAGACAGATAGAGCGTCGGCAGACTGCCAGGAGATGCCAAAGACACCCTTTTCCAAACGTAGCCATAGCTCAGGCAGGCTGTCAGCTGGAACACCGATGACACACATACCGGAACTGTCATCCTGCGAACATCCCCCCACACGCTGATGCACAGCAAAGACAGCAAGGTTATTCCCGCTATCAGACATATACTCTGCCGCAAATATGTGCTTGTCACCTCAGTCCGCATGATCAGCCAGCTCCACGCAAAAGTTCACATTGTTCTTTTGAACCTCGACAAAGCCCCCCGAGACAGTCACCGTGTGACTGCCGGTGGAGGTAACATACACCACATCCCCCGTTGTAAGCAAGGAGATAATGGGAGCGTGACCAGTCAGAATCTCAAACTGGCCAAGCTCTCCCGGAGCCTTGACACGCTCTACCTCACCTTCGAACTCTATTCTCTGCGGTGACACGATCTTCAATTTAAGCATATTCTTGAAATCATCATTGAGCATAAAGTTAGCACTCTCGCCCCTACGCCTTTGCGGCCTCCATCAGCACCTTGGCCTTGGCCTTGGCATCCGCAATGGTTCCTACGTTGAGGAATGCCTGTTCCGGGAGGTCGTCCACCTCACCGTCAAGAATGGCATTGAAGCCCTTGATTGTGTCTTCGATGGAAACCATCACACCAGGCAGACCCGTAAACTGTTCCGCAACTGAGAACGGCTGGGAAAGGAACCGCTGGACACGGCGCGCCCTGTTCACCGTAAGTTTGTCCTCGTCAGAAAGCTCATCCATACCGAGAATGGCAATAATGTCTTGCAGTTCCTTGTAGCGTTGCAGTATCTCCTTTACACGCTGTGCGCACTCATAGTGCTCCTTGCCCACAATCAAGGGGTCAAGAATACGCGAAGTGCTTCCCAGCGGGTCTACTGCGGGATAGATGCCCAGCTCGGCTATCTTACGGCTTAGCTCAGTAGTGGCGTCAAGATGAGTGAACGTTGTTGCCGGAGCAGGGTCAGTCAGGTCATCTGCCGGCACGTAGACTGCCTGCACAGAAGTGATGCTGCCCCCTTTAGTCGAGGTGATACGCTCCTGCATCATGCCCATCTCGCTGGCCAGTGTCGGCTGGTAGCCCACAGCCGAAGGCATACGACCCAACAGGGCCGACACCTCCGAGCCGGCCTGCGTGAAACGGAAGATGTTGTCAATGAAGAAAAGTATATCGGAAGCTGTACCGTCCTTTCCTCCCCTGTCGCGAAACTCCTCTGCCACTGTCAGCCCCGAGAGAGCCACAGAGGCACGCGCGCCAGGGGGTTCGTTCATCTGGCCGTAGACCAAAGTGGCCTGGCTCTTTCTCAGCTCTTCCGGGTCAACAAGCGAAAGGTCCCACTTGCCCTCATCCATGGCCTTGCGGAACTTGTCACCATACCGCACGACGCCACTCTCTATCATCTCGCGAATGAGGTCATTTCCCTCACGCGTGCGCTCACCCACCCCGGCAAACACGGAATAGCCATTGTGGCCCTTGGCAATGTTGTTGATAAGTTCCATGATAAGCACAGTCTTTCCGACGCCGGCACCGCCAAAGAGGCCGATCTTTCCGCCTTTCATATAGGGTTCAAGCAGGTCGATTACCTTGATGCCTGTTGCAAGCATCTCCTTACGCGTTGACAGTTCGTCAAAGGCAGGAGCCTCACGGTGGATAGGGTAAGACCCTTTCATGTCAAACGGTTTCATGCCATCAATAGGCTGCCCTATAACGTTAAGCATACGCCCCTTGATCTGGTCTCCAGAGGGCATTTGGATTGGCGCGCCCAACGGCACGGCCTCTAAGCCGCGCTGCAAGCCATCGGTGTTATCCATGGCCACGCAGCGTACAGTGTCCTCACCGATGTGCTGCTGCACCTCAGCTATCAGAGTCCGCCCGTCAGGGCGGACTATCTTCAAGGCCTCATAAATCTTTGGCAGCACTTTCTCTGCATCCATTCCTTCGGTGTCAAAATAGACATCAATCACCGGACCGATAATCTGGGAAATGCGCCCAACTATTTGTGACATAAGCTTATTTATTATTTGTTTTCAGTACTGCAAAGATACATAATTATCCCCACTAAACCATTTCAGAAACAACGTTTTCCGCCCTGCAATATTGTTTTTTTAACAGTGCGTCACGTTTATGGCAACTCCTGCAAGTCGCCGTCCGCGTCCCAATCAGATACTGAGTTCGTCAAGCACCTTGATTAGTTCCATGTTCATAGGCTTGTCACTGCGGATGGCATCGCTGAAGGGCACATAGACCACCTCGTTGTTGCGAACGCCCACCATCACATTGCGCTGGCCTTGCATAATGGCCTCCACCGCCCCCATGCCGGTGCGGCTGGCCAAGATGCGGTCATGGGCAGAGGGACGCCCTCCCCGCTGCAAATGCCCGAGGATAGAGACACGCACATCAAAGTTAGGAAATTCCTTGCGGACACGGTCGGCGTAATAAAGGGCTCCGCACTTGGGACTTTCTGAGACAATCACGATGCAGCTTCTCTTTGACTTGCGGATTCCACGCTCCATGAAGCGAGCAAGCTGGTCAACATCGGTAGAGTCCTCTGGGATGATGGCGGCCTCGGCGCCACTGGCAATAGCGCTGTTTTGGGCCAGGAAACCGGCGTCGCGCCCCATCACTTCTACAAAGAATATACGCTCATGGCTCTGCGCCGTGTCCCGGATTCGGTCAACGCATTCCACAATAGTGTTCATGGTCGTGTCGTACCCAATTGTAGAGTCCGTCCCCCAAAGGTCATTGTCTATCGTGCCCGGCAGACCGATGCAGCAGACATCGAACTCCTCGGCGAAGTCACGCGCACCGGTCAGCGATCCGTTTCCTCCAATAACGACAAGCGCGTCAATCTCCTCACGCACAAGTGTCTCATAGGCTTTCTGCCTGCCCTCCTTGGTCATAAATCCCTTGCTGCGTGCGGTTCTGATAATTGTTCCACCCTGCATAATAATGCCGCTGACATTCTCCGTCGTGAAAGGCTTCACCTCACCGTTAATCAGTCCGTCATAGCCACGGTATATCGCCTTGATGTTAAATCCGTTGCAAATGCCAGCACGTGTCACGGCTCTGATGGCTGCGTTCATGCCGGGAGCGTCACCTCCCGATGTGAGCACCCCTATGGTCTTAATCTTTCCCATTTCTCTAACTCCTTTTTATTTTACATTAGAAATCTAACAAGTACTCCAAATAAAGGACACCAAACCCCAGCAGCCACCCTGCCAGAATCTTCAGTGTGCAGTTTTTCAGATACCACCCTATGTGCATCCTTTCCATCTTTATCAACGCCAGGCCGCTCATGTTGGCATAGCCAAGAAGGCAGCCGCCAATGGCGGTCGAATAGGCCACTATGAGCCAGAAATTGCCGTTCTGCACAAAATTGGCCATATAGTCTGCATCCACCCACCTGTCAATATTCCCTTCCACAACTGAGTACATCGACAGGTTGGTCATGCCAATGGTAAATGTGTCTACCAAGCCGCTGAGCAAGCCCGACACCAAGCCGACCAGCCAAACGTTGTGTATCTGATAGTCTATCCACTCGGACACCTCTGAGAAGACACCCGTCTCCGTCACAACGCCAAGCCCCAGGAGGATGGCCAGAACAAAAAGCATCTGCTGAATGGAACCGTACTGCAACGCGCGCGGTATACGCCTTTGGATCATCTGGTCTGCGCTCATCAACTTGCGGTTGAATATCTCATGGACAATCCACAGCACGGAGAGGACACAAAGGGCGCCAAGGAAGGGGCTGAGTTTGGTCAGGTTATGGAATGTTGGTATAAACCACAGCCCGCCTATGCCCACAAGCAGCATGACAATGCGCTGCCAGCGGTTCAGGTTGGTGTCGTCACCGCGATAAGGCGCCGGAGGCCACTCCACGTCCAAGCGCTCGGGCAGGGCCCTGCCAATCAGATAGGTCGTGGCGCCCCAGGCTGTGATCGCAGGAAGCGCCAGGTGCGCGGAGAAGCAGGTGGCTGTCACAGCCCCCGCATCCCACATATAGACCCCCACAGGATCGCCTATAACCGTAAAGCACCCGCCGGCATTGGCGGCAATCACTATTGCCGTGCCAATGAGCATCCGCTGACGGCGGCTCTGCACGATGTTGTGCATGATGACAAGCATCATTGTTGTGGTGGTCAGGTTGTCAAGATTGGCGGATATCACGAAGGTTGCCAGCGTTATCGTCCAAAGCAGGCGCTTGCTGTTGCGTGTGCGAATCCACTCGCTGACAAAGTCGAAACAGCCGTTGTTATTAAGAATCTCAATGATAGTCATCGTTGACAGCAGGAAAAGCAGAATAGCAGCGGCCTTTCCCACATACTTGATGAAAATGTGTTCATAGATGAACTCCTTGACTGAGGCGTGCGCAGTTCCTACGGTAAGCAAGAATTCCTGATAGTCCTGCAAATGCTGGCTCATCACAAAATCCGTACCATAGCAAATATAGAGCACCCATCCGAACGTGCACACAAACATAGCGACAGCAGCCTTGTTGATATTGGTGAGATGGGCTGTGGCAATCAAAGCATAGCCTAACAGGAGCAGCGTTACAATCAAGAGGGTCATCTCTGTCCGGGTGAATATGGTTTACACTTTGCAAAGATAATCATCTTTATTCAAAAAAGCCTCTGTCAACAGTGAAAATATGATAATCGTATCAGTTTTTCAATTTATCTTTTCAGCTTGTCATACCACTCGCGCAACGCTCCCCGCGCTACGCCCATCCGCTCGAGGGCTTCAAGCTGCTTCCGGGCGTCACGGTAACGGTGAAGGGACAAGAGGACATCTACACGTGACACTGCATAGTCTACATTCCCGGGCGAAAGGCGCAGGGCTTGGTTCCAGTCGAAAAGGGCCGCATCATACTGATGGAGCTGCCGCTCAAGGGAGGCTCTGGCAACATAGGCTGTCGCACTGTCCGGATGGGTCTCAACCAGACAGTTGAGGTGGTCCATCGCCTCGACATCCCTTTCCATCAGCTGGCAGACCTGCGCCAGGCACAGGCGCGCTTCGAAATGAAGAGGAACGCGGTTGAGAATCTGCGCATAGTCACGGTAGGCGTCGCTGTAATGCCGCTGCGCCGTGCTGGCGTAAGCGCGCAGGAACAGTGCGGAGAGATTGCCGGGGTCGCGCTCCAAGACTGTGGCACACTCGTCAACTGCATAGTTCCATTGCTTGAGTTCTATGTTGACAGCAGCCTTTCGCAGGTGAAGGTCGGCCGAGTACGCAGGCCGGGCTGCTATCTCTGCGCGCAACCGGTCTAACGAGTCACGCCACTGCTGCCGGGTCTGTGCCGTGACAGGAGACTGGCCGAGAAACGCGAGCACGAGGACAAGCGCGCCTCTGTCCAGCCGAAGACGGAGGCTGTGTGTGTGAGAAAAGGGCATTTCAGTTCTTCTGAATATAGTCCACTATCCAGGAGCCAACCTCCTTAGTGCCGTATTTCTCACCGCCATCGACCTGGATTTCCGGTGTGCGCACATGGGCGTCGAGCGACGCGTCAACAGCCCGGCGTACAAGTGCGCCTTCGGCCTTGAGGTCAAAATGCTCAAGCAGCATGGCCACAGACAGAATCTGCGCCAGCGGGTTGGCGATGTTCTTGCCCTTGGCCTGGGGCCACGAGCCATGGACAGGCTCAAACACGGGCGTGCTCTCACCGGTCGAGGCGGAAGGCAGCAAGCCCATGGATCCCGATATGCAGCTGCCCTCATCGGTCAGAATGTCACCAAAGGTGTTCTCGGTGACCATCACATCAAAGAACTTAGGCTCGGCTATCATGCGCATGGAAGCGTTGTCAACAAACATATAGTCAACATTGACATCGGGATAGAGCGGTGCCATTTCCTTGGCAATCAGGCGCCACAGACGGCTGGAGGCCAGCACGTTGGCCTTGTCAACAACGGTGAGGTGGCGGTGACGCTTGCGAGCGTATTCGAAAGCGACGCGCAGAATGCGCTCCACCTCCGGGCGGGTGTAATAGTTGGTGTCATAGGCTTTGTCGTTGTCTTGGTATTTCTTGCCAAAGTACATACCGCCGGTCAGTTCGCGGATGCAAACGAAATTGGCACCGTCAACAAGTTCTGGCTTCAGTGGCGACTTGTGAACCAGGCACTTGAAAGTTTGCACCGGACGGATGTTGGCAAATAGCCCAAGCCGCTTGCGCATGGCGAGCAGCCCCTGCTCAGGGCGCACTTTCGCCGTTGGGTCGTTGTCAAACTTAGGGTCGCCGACAGCGGCAAACAGCACAGCATCGGCATCCCTGCAAGTCTGATAGGTTTCCTCGGGAAAGGGGTCACCCACCCTGTCAATGGCGCAGGCACCGCACAGTGCCTCCCTGTATTCCACTTCATGGCCGAACCTGGCGGCAATGGCATTCATCACAGCAACACCCTGTTGCATAATCTCCGGGCCGATACCATCGCCCGGCAGCACAGCAATCTTCAATTTCATAACAATGGTTTTTTTATACCGTCCCCCTGCGGGGGTGTCTAAGTCTCTTCCTCTTCAATGATATTCAGCATTTTGAACGTGGCTTTGATGGCCGCCTCTGTCTGGTCGGCATCAAGACCGCGCGTGCGCAGCAACCTTTCGCCATTGCGCCAGGTTATCACGGTCTGCACCAGGGCGTCGGTGCGCCCTCCGGGCGGAATGGTCACCGCATAGTTGGCCAGCACCGGGAAGGTGCGGTTCATCTTCTCCTTGTAGATTTTCCGCAGTGCCTTGACAAAGGCGTCGTACTGTCCGTCACCCGTAGAGTCGGCTTCATACTGCCGCCCGTTGATGTCTACCTTGACGCTGGCGATGGGTTTAAGTCCGTAGGCCGAAGACACCATGTAGCTGACCAGCTTCACCCGCTCTGCCGGAACACTGTGCTTGAGCACATCACTGACAATAAAGGGAAGGTCTTCCTGGGTGACAATCTCCTTGCGGTCACCCAGCTCGGTGATGCGGCCGGTCACCTTCCGTGTCTGCTCCGGGGTCAGCTCCAGCCCAAGCTCCTCCAGGTTTCTGGCGATGTTGGCCCGCCCGCTGTTCTTGCCCAGCGCATATTCGCGCTTGCGCCCGAAGCGTTCGGGGGCAAGCGCGTTGCAGTAGAGGTTGTCTTTGGCATCTCCGTCGGCATGCACTCCGGCCACCTGAGTAAACACGTTCTCGCCCACAATGGGCTGGTTGGGCGCGATGGCGATACCCGAATAGCCCTCGACCAGGCGGCTGATGTCGTTGAGCCGGTCCTCGAGAATATTTGTCTTGGCTTGAAACTGGTCCTTGAGAATCACCTGCACACTGGACAGGGGGGCGTTGCCACAGCGCTCCCCCAGCCCGTTGACCGTGACATGGAGACCGCGGGCGCCGCTGAGCACAGCGGCCAGCGAGTTGCTCACGGCCAGGTCGTAGTCGTTGTGGGCATGGAAATCGAAGTGCAGGCCGGCGTAGCGTTTCATCATCTTGCGAAAGAACTCTATGGCCTGCAGAGGGTTGAGGATGCCCAGCGTGTCTGGGAGCATGAAGCGGCGGATGCCTGTATGCTGCAAGGTGTCTATCATCTGGTAAACATAGTCGGGCGAATCCTTCATGCCTCCGCTCCAGTCCTCCAGATAGAGGTTGACTGCCAGCCCTTTCTTTATGGCGTAGTCAACGGTGCGCCGAATGTCGTCAAGGTGCTCCGCGGGTGTCTTGTGCAGCTGTTGCGTGCAGTGCTTGTACGACCCCTTGGCGAGCAGGTTGACCACCTTTCCGCCACAGTCGCCAATCCAGTCAACCGAGAGGTTGCCGTCGACAAATCCGAGCACCTCCACCCTTTCAAGCATACCGATCTGCCGGGCATAGCGGCAAATCATCCTCACCGCATCCTTCTCCCCCTCTGACACGCGGGCCGAGGCTACCTCGATACGGTCAACATTGACCTCCTTGAGCAGCATCCGGGCAATCACCAGTTTCTCATGAGGCAGAAATGACACGCCGCTGGTCTGCTCGCCGTCACGCAGCGTGCAGTCCATAATTTCGATGAAAGGCGGAATGCGCCGGTAGGGGCTGTTCATCTGTTCAGCTGTTCCCATGCCTCTATTTTGTCCTTGTTCTGCAAGAGATAGTCAATGTCGTCAAGCCCGTTCATCAGGCAGTGCTTTTTGTATCCGTTAATCTCGAAGCGCTCGCTCCTGCCCGTAGCCCTGTTGGTCACCGTCTGGCTGGGGAGGTCAACCGTAACCAGAGTCTTGGGACTGCTGGCTATGCTGTCGAACAGTTCCGCAAGGAACGCCTCGGACACGACAACCGGCAGCACGAAGTTGTTCAGCTCGTTGTTTTTGTGAATGTCGGCAAAGAAGCTGCTGACAACCACCCTGAAGCCATAGCCGGCGATGGCCCATGCCGCGTGCTCGCGGCTTGAGCCGGACCCAAAATTCTTGCCGGCCACAAGGATGCAGCCGCCGTATTTGGGGTCGTTTAGCACGAAGTCCTCTCTGGGAGAGCCGTCTTTGTTGTACCTCCAGTCGCGGAAAAGGTTGTCACCAAACCCGGCCTTGTCTGTGGCCTTGAGGAAGCGGGCCGGGATAATCTGGTCGGTATCCACATTCTCCAGGGGCAACGGCACGCAGGTGCTGGTGACGGTATCAAATTTCTGTTTCATGTATTTACTGATGTTGGTTGGATGTGAGGGTCACAGCGTTCTCGGGTCGGCAATGGTGCCGGTCACTGCCGCAGCGGCAGCCACCAGCGGGCTGGCGAGGATGGTGCGGGCCCCGGGGCCCTGCCGGCCTTCGAAGTTGCGGTTGCTCGTTGACACGGCATATTTGCCAGCAGGAATCTTGTCGTCGTTCATCGCCAGACAGGCGGAGCACCCCGGCTGGCGGATGGCGAAGCCCGCCTGCTCGAGAACGAGGTCGAGACCCTCCTCGCGGATCTGCCGGTCGACAGCCCATGAGCCTGGCACCAGCCATGCCACCACGCCATCGGCCTTCCTTCGGCCCCGCACCACAGAAGCGAAGGCGCGGAAGTCCTCGATGCGGCCATTGGTGCAGGCGCCAAGAAACACATAGTCAACCGGGTGGCCCAGCAGGCGCTCTCCGGGGCTGAAGCCCATGTAGCCGAGCGACTTGAGAAAAGAGGCCTTGCCAGCCTCATCCACTGTGTCAAGCGTGGGGATGCGCTCGGTTATGCCAATGCCCATCCCCGGATTGGTGCCGTAAGTGATGCGAGGTTCTATGTCGGCCGCGTCAAAGTGCAATTCCCTGTCGAACACGGCATCGTCACCGCTTCTGAGCTCTTTCCAGCAGGCTACCGCCTTGTCCCACGCCTCCCCCTTGGGAGCATACTCACGGCCTTTCAGATAGGCAAACGTGGTTTCGTCGGGGGCCACAAAGCCGCCCCGCGCGCCCATCTCTATTGACAGGTTGCAGAGCGTGAGCCGCCCCTCCATGGACATGTTGCGGACAGCATCGCCCGCATACTCGATGAAATAGCCTGTGCCTCCCGAGGTGGTGAGCCGGGCCATGAGATAGAGCGCCACATCCTTGGCCGTGACGCCCCGGCCCAGCTGCCCGTCAATGCTGATGCGCATGGACTTGGGCTTCTGCTGGAGTATGCACTGCGAGGCCATCACCATTTCGACCTCGCTGGTGCCGATGCCAAAGGCCACAGCCCCCACCGCGCCGTGGGTGGAGGTATGGGAGTCGCCGCAGACAATGGTCATCCCCGGCAGCGAGAGCCCTTTCTCGGGGCCCACCACATGGATGATGCCATTGTCCTTGCTCATCATGCCATAGTGCGTCAGGCCGAACTCGCGGGCATTGGCGGCCAGCGTGTCCACCTGGCGGCGCGACACGGGGTCGCCGATGGGCTTGTCCTGGTCGTGGGTCGGGGTGTTGTGGTCGGGCATGCAGAAAATCTGCCCGGGCCGAAAGCACTTCAGCCCCCTGCGGCGCATGCCGTCAAAGGCCTGTGGCGAGGTGACCTCGTGGCAGTAGAGCCTGTCAATATACAGCTGTGTGGGACCGTCGCACACGCGCTGGACGACATGCCTGTCCCAAATCTTGTCAAATAATGTGTTCATTCCTGACTGCCGCTTTACTGTTTGGAAACTGTCTTGAACTTGTTGATACAGTCGATGTAGGCCTCGACAGAGGCTGTCACGATATCGGTGTTGGCTCCAAAGCCATAGTAGACATTGCCATTGTATTCCACCTGCATGTGTACCTTGCCCACGTCGTCAGAGCCCTTGCTGATGGCCTGGATGGTAAATTCCTTGAGCACCATGTGCTTCCGGATGATTTTCTTGAGCGCGCTGATGGCTGCGTCAACGGGACCGTTGCCCGAAGAAGCCTCCTCAAACTTCTGCCCGGAGATGTCAAGGCCGATGCTGGCCACACTCTTCACACCCTTGCCTGTGGTAACCTGGAGGAAGTCGAGCTTCACCGCATGGGCCTCGGCTGTGTCGGCGCCAGCCAGCATCAGGATGTCGTCGTCGTTAACCTCTTTCTTTTGGTCGGCCAACTTGAGGAATTTCTGGTAAACCCTGTCAACAAGCTCCTCGCTCTCAATGTTGACTCCAAGCACCCCGAGACGGTATTTCAAGGCCGCGCGGCCCGACCGCGCAGTGAGCACAATGGAGTTGTCGTCAAGGCCGACGTCCCTGGGGTCTATAATCTCATAGGTGGCCGCATTCTTCAGCACGCCATCCTGGTGGATGCCGCTCGAATGGGCAAAGGCGTTGCGCCCCACGATGGCCTTGTTGGGCTGCACGGGCATGTTCATCAGGCTTGACACCATCCTGCTGGTGGGATAAATCTTTGACGTGTTGATGTTGGTGTCTATGCCCAGGTGCTTGTGACACTTGAGAATCATGGCAATCTCCTCAAGCGAGGTGTTTCCGGCGCGCTCGCCAATGCCGTTGACCGTCACCTCGACCTGGCGCGCCCCGTTGAGCACGCCCGAGAGGGTGTTGGCCGTGGCCATGCCAAGGTCGTTGTGGCAGTGGGTGGAGATGACGGCCTTGTCAATGCCGTCGACATGCTCTGCGAGGTACTTTATCTTGGCGCCGTATTCCGACGGGAGACAGTAGCCCGTGGTGTCGGGGATGTTGACCACGCGGGCCCCGGCCTTGATGACAGCCTCGACCACACGGGCCAGGTATTCGTTGTCCGTGCGTCCGGCATCCTCAGCATAGAACTCCACCTCCTCTACATAGCGGCGCGCATACTTCACCGCTGCGACTGCACGCTCGATGATTTCCTCGCGGTTGCTGTTGAACTTATAGCGGATATGGGGGTCGCTGGTGCCTATGCCGGTGTGAATACGCTTGTGCTTGGCGTACTTCAGCGATTCGGCTGCCACGTCAATGTCTTTCTCGACGGCACGGGTCAGCGCACAGATGGTGGGCCAGGTGACGGCCTTGGATATTTCAATCACGGAGTTGAAGTCGCCGGGACTTGATATGGGAAAGCCGGCCTCGATCACATCCACGCCCAGCTGTTCAAGCTGCCTGGCCACCTGAATCTTCTCGACGGTGTTCAGCTGGCAGCCCGGCACCTGCTCGCCGTCACGCAGCGTTGTGTCAAAAATAAATAATCTGTCACTCATAGTTCGTATCTTCTTTTTGTTCTCACCTTAAAAAAAGACCTTTCTCACAACGGAAGTGAGAAAGGCCCGATGTCATGCCACTGCCTGGACTACACATATACCTTGCCACTTCCGCCCGCACTGCGCAGTCGGATAATATCCATTAAGATGTGTAGCAGACAAAAACTGTTCATACGCTTTCTTCTTGCATTTCACAATAGCCGGCAACCAGGTTCCTGCACCCCCGCGGCGCAAAAAGGGCCGGATGGCTTGACGAAACGGTGCGTTTCACGCTGCGATATGGGCCGTTTGACGCGACAGAACGGCCCGTTTCACGCGGCCGTATGGGCCATTTGGCGAGCCAGAAGCGGCCGTTTGGCAACCCCTCTCCGCTTTTTTCCCTAAAAGGGCCGTTCCGACACACATCGGGCCAGCTCTTGTCTCGGCCCGACAACCGTCCCGGGGCCTATTGCCGTTTGCGCCGACAAAGGTAACACAATATTTTCACACACACAAACAGACTGGTAGTTTTTTAACAAAAAAAGTAACAGAATAATAATTTATGCGATTCTAATACGTCTATTCCGCACATGCACACACTACATCAGGAACACATAGCGGAAAGATTCAACCAACTGCCTGGCAATGACATACAGCAGCAGCAAGGGGCAGCAACGGCGAAGCCCCCACAACAAGGCCGCATAGGCCTGCCGCTGGCTGGCGATACGGCCGCTGGTGACACCAAAAGCAATGGCGGCGGCAACAAGGGTGAAGACCGCAAGCGGAAGCAAGGCACGGCTGAAAGGCGACGGCCACCAGCCGCCAGTGACACCAAGCATCTGGGAGGGGGTGCCGCCCAACAGGAAGAAGCAGAGCCACACCGCCACAGCCGACAAGACGGACAGCCGCAAGGACACCCTGTCGCGATAGGACAGCGCGCCGACAGAACGCAATGCGCCCCACAGTCCGCTGCGGACGACCGCACCGGCCCCCACCGGCAGCAGCAAGAGCGCGCCGAACAGCGGAGTGAAAAGGCGCAACGTCCACCCCCCAAGCAACCACCTGAGCCCCTCGCCTCCGAGCAGGCTGTTGATGCCGCTCTGCGGAAGCCACGCCGCAAGCAGCCACGACAGGGGAAGCAAGGCCAGCTGCAGAGCCACAAGCAGGGAGAGCAGAGAAAAGGACACGCTCCTCAACACACTACGCTTCATCCGGGCGGAGATTATCAATGTCAAGAATACGCAGTTCCAAGGCTCTGACAACAAGCCGCGTGGCATTGACGCCCACTCCGCCGTTGCCATGCGGAAAGAGTTTCTGGACCAACTCATTCTGACGCTTCTCCAAACTCTTCACGCCAAAAGGCATTCCGCGGAGGTTGGCGATTTGCTCCTTGGTGTAGCCCAAGGCAAGATGGCGGAGGAAACGCTCGTCATACTCGTCAATCTCATAGTCAACCAGCGCGTCCTGGCGCTGCATCTGGACACGGACCGCCTTTTTAAAGCGCTCCACAATCTGTTGCAAGATAGGCTGGTTGAACACCAGCCGCTTGCCTTCCATCACACTGGCCACGTCACCCCGGGTCAGCAGCTCGCCACTTTTCAGAATGATTCCGTCGGCACCGGCATCAAGCACATCGACCCAGAGTTTCTCGTTGAGAATCTCGCCTGTGAATATCAGCACCTTGACACTGGGATAGCTATCTTTGGTTTGCCGGCATATCTCTACCCCAACCGTGGTCGAGCCTCCCAGCCCGAGGTCAAGCAGGACGAGCTGTGGCAACTCCCGCTTGATCAGTTTCCAATAGGCTGTCTCGCTGTCGGCTGTGCCAATGAGCTGTGCCTCGGGGATGTCGGTCTTCAAAATGCCTTCGGTTCCACGCAACTCCAGTGGGACATCCTCCACTATGATAACTTTAAATGGTTCCATATATTTTTCATTCTATTGACTGTCGTGTAATGTTTGCGGCCGCGCCGCCCTTGCCCTGGGGAGGATTACCCGAATATGCAGCAAACGGTCAGGGGCCGCCTCTGCACTGATGCCGCACCCCCTGCGATGGGTTAGCTCCGAATGGTCGCGAACGATCTGACGGCACAGCACGTACGGTATCTGCTCCGCTGCGGGCTCGGTGAAGGCGGTCGGAGAAAACGCCTTGAAAGCCGGTGCGCTCACGTCGAACAGAAGATAGTCGGCTCCTTTGACGGCCACCGACACGCCACAGTCGCCCCCGGCCTGCGCACGGAGCAGGGCGAACAGGCGGACAAGCAGCAACCTGTTGCCCAGCAGCTGCAGTCCGGCCTCTGCGGCACGGGCCGCCGGCGCAACGTCGGCTACGTTGACAACTGTGACCGAAATATGACAGAGTTCCTGCTGGCGCACGCACTGGCGGATAAAGATGGCGTAGAGTTCGCGATAATAGCGCACCGTCTGCCGCAGTTCCTCCACATCTCCGTGAACAAGGGAGAGGATGCGGCTGGGATAATACATCGTTTCGTGCTTGAGAGACGACAAGCTGTTGTCGAGCACCGAATTGGCCACATGAAGAGCTGCCGCCTCCTGTTCAGTCTTCCGCAACTGGTCTGTCGCCAGTTCCATATTGACTGTCTGGCTGCGCCTGCGCTCAATTTCCTCGTCAAGGGCCCGGATGACTGTGTCCACCACACGCCTCAGTTCCTTGGGAAAGTTCTCCTGGCCAAGGCTGGCCACTCTGTCTCGCTTCTCCTCCGTAGGCAGATTCGAGGCAAGTGTGTCACAGACCCCTTTCACCTTGTCCACGCAGAAACGGTAATAGAGCCGGTGGCGGTAATAAAGAATGTAATAGGCTGGAACAATGGACAGCAGCAGAAGCAGCAGCAGGATGACCGCCACGGTCTTGTCGGTCTCTGACTGCTGCATCATCCTGCAATAAGCCGGCAGCGTGTGGTCGGCCGACATTTCCTTGTACAGCCGCGTGTAGGCGGTATTGTTGTCATCATACAACTGCCACTGGTGCAGGGCCAAGGCAGCGACGGCGGTCTCGTTACGAATGTCAAGGATGGTATGATAGTCGGCGGGAAGACTGTCCCGGTACCATTCTATCTCTGCCGCCGGTGTGGCATGGCCTGCCGCGAGGGTCATCAGCCTGCGGCCGCCGGGGCGAATGGCACGGTAATGGCTGTTCAGGTATAGCAGGCAAGAGTCTGCGAAAGCCAGCGTTCGGGCGAAAGTTCCATCGATGTTGGAAAAATAGGCGCTGTCGGCAAATGCCTTGGCTTTCGAATGGCTATCCGCAAGCGGGGGCAAAGGGGTGGCTGAACGGGCTGCACCATTGGTGTGGATGCCAAGAAGCAGACCGGCAACAAGGACGGTGCGCACCACTCCCGGCGGCAGACGGAAGTAGACACGGCTTCCCTTGCCCGGCTTGCTGTCCACACCAAAAAGGCACACGCTGAACAGCTTGCTTGTCTTTTTGTATTTCTCAATGATACCCCTGCAATTAGCCAGGCCAAAGCCATGCCCGCTGGCAGACTTCTGACTGGAGAAGCCCGGGCCGGTGTCGGAAACGGAAATCTCGACATAGTCGTCGGCTGTCCGCGCACTGAGTGTCACCAAGCCTCCACGCGGGGTGAATTTTCGGGCATTGTCTGCCAAGGTGTTCAGCATAAACAGTGTGAGCACGCGGTCGGCTTTCACCACAGCCTCTGTCGGCTGCACATCGAAACGCACGCCGCGGAACGAGAAAGCCATCCGCCCGCGCGCCACAATATCAAAAAGCTGCTGCAGCCGGAAGCTCCCGACACGAAGGGTCAGCTGCCCCTGCCGCAACTTTATCCACTGGGTAAGCGTGTCATTGCGCTCGTTGATATTCTGGGCCAGCTGGGCGATGTAATCCAGGCGCTGCTCACGGACAGGCTGCGCCTCTTTCCTGGTGGCAAGCAGCTCCACCTCGTTGAGCATGCGGTCAATCAACGGGACAACAGAGATGGCCAACGACAGCTTGGCACGCTGCTCAAGATTACGGTACTCGCCTGCCTCTACCTTGGAGCGGCACACGGCCTGCTCCTCGGCCAGCCGCTCCTCGCGCTCCTGACTCTCGGCAAAACGGCGCGCAGCCTGCTCACGCCACTGCTCAAGTGGCTGCAACAGAAGGTCGATCGGATAGCGCCGGTTGCGGCGCCTATGCAGGAAATGGAAGAGCCACAACATGAAGACAAGGGCCACGATTGAGACTGCCACAGCGGCAAGCATCACATTCAGCTGGGAAGAGCTGGCCTCAAGTCGGGACGCGCGAGCTTCCAGATAGCGGTCCTGACGGGTCTGCTCCTGCAAGTCAAGGTAGCGGTTGCGGTAAGCGTCGCTATCTGGTTTGCGGTCAAGGGCCGAATAGGCCACACACAGCTGCTCGCAAATGCTCGCGACAAGGTCGGGGGCCTGGTTGATGCGCCCGTCGGCAAGGGCAGAGTCGAGGCTGGCCAAGGCGGACACATAGTCACCCTCTGACATCTGGCAGGTGGCAAGGGTGCGCCAGGCGCCTGCCAGTTGGTAAACGTCACCATACTGCCGGAAGAGCGACAGTGCCTTACGGGCTGCCAGGATGGCTGTAGGCTCAGGCTGCGACTTGCGTGCGTGCAGCTTGCCGGTACAGACGGGCACCGTGGCCGGAAAACATACAGCTGTGTCAACAGCGCCTTTCTCAGCTATGGCTTCCAGGGCGTTGGCTTCAAAGAAGACATAGCCGCCACTGCGCGCTATGGAAAGGCAATGCGACAAATAGGCCAGTTCGTCGTTGCTGACTTCATCGGGGGATTTCCCCCGCAAGATTCCGCCTGCTCCGACGTTGTACAGGTAGTTAAGATACTGTGCCGTGTCTTGAAGAATCTCCCCGTGAGGGTCAATCGCCAGCAAGGAAGCACGCGATTCTTGCTCAAGACCCACATAATAATAATAGGTGGAGGAAACAATGGCATACTCTGTCTCTGCATAGGCCAACCGGCCCAGCCAGTGTTGAGACAGCCGGTCGCGCTCCTCGCCGATGCGGTGCAAACGGGCCTCGGCGAGTTCACGATGGTCATAATAATCCTTGTTGCGCGACTCTCGCTGGCACAGCCGCATCTGCTGGACATCGGCAACAAGCAACTCTATCTGGTTATCGGTGTGAAGCGGCACCTCGTTCAGCAGACTGTCTGCCTTCGCATAGTCCATCCGCATCAAGCAGACAAACGCCATGTTGTTAAGTGCCTCGGCTTTAGCATCACTGTGACTCTCCGCCAAGGCACAGGCCTTGCATGCATAAGCCCACGCGGAGTCCAAATTGCGGTAATGACAGGCGTAAGACCTGTTGTTCAGCCTGTCCACCTGGCTATGGTCATGCTGTGAACAAGCCGGAAAAAAGAAAAGGCCGCTTAGGACGAGCAGTCCTAAACGGTCTTTTTTTATCAGTCGGTCAAGCGCGCGCCTTAGCGATATATCCCAGAGCTTCAACACACTTGTCGGTAATGGCTTTCCAATTGCCTGCGGCCACAACATCTTTCGGGAAAAGCTTGGATCCCATACCCACACAGAAGACACCGGCCTTAACCCACGAGGTGAGGTTCTCCTCGTCTGGAGAGACACCACCCGTAACCATCAATTTCGACCATGGCATAGGAGCCATCAGCCCTTTGACGAGTTTCGGCCCGAGCACATCACCGGGGAATATCTTGCACAAGTCACAGCCGGTCTCCTGAGCAGCCCCCACCTCGCTCACGCTACCACAGCCAGGAGTGTAGGGAACCAAGCGGCGGTTGCAAATCTTTGACACCTCGGGATTGAACAGCGGGCCAACAACGAAGCAGGCTCCCAGCTGGATGTAAAGGGCCGCAGTGGCAGGGTCGACCACAGAGCCGACACCAAGAGCAAGCTCGGGACATTCCTTAGCCGCAAACTTTACAACCTCCTCAAACACTTCGTGTGCGAAATCGCCACGGTTGGTAAACTCAAAGGCGCGGACACCTCCGTCATAACAGGCTTTCACAACATTCTTGGCCACCTCTGCATCCTTGTGATAGAACACAGGAACCATACCTGTCTGACCAATCTTAGCCAATACGGCTATCTTATCAAATTTTGCCATAATTCTCTTCTCATTCAGTCTCTTATCTCTGCACACGGCCCGAGGCGTCTCCGCCGGCAAGTGCCTCAACTTCTTCTCTGCTCACCATATTGAAGTCACCGGGAATCGTGTGCTTCAAGGCAGAAGCGGCAACGGCAAACTCCAAGGCCCGCCCCTGGTTGTCCGGATAAGTCAGCAAGCCGTGAATCAGGCCGCCAGAGAAAGAGTCACCTCCGCCCACACGGTCAATGATGGGCATAATGTCATAGTGCTTGCTCTGATAAAACTCTTTTCCATTGTAAATCAATGCTTTCCAACCATTGTGCGTAGCAGAGAGCGACTCGCGCAGCGTGGAGACTACATATTTAAATCCAAACTCCTTCATCATGCCTTTGAAAATGCCATAATAGCCCTCGGCATCGGTCTTTCCGCCCTCAACATCAGCATCGGGCTTAAAGCCAAGACACAACTGGGCGTCCTCTTCGTTGCCGACACAAACATCCACATATTTCATCAAGGGGCGCATCACGCTCTGCGCTTTCTCAGATGTCCAAAGTTTCTTACGGAAATTAAGGTCAACAGAAACAGTCACGCCATGACGCTTGGCTGCCTCGCAAGCCAGACGCGTGAGCTCAGCGGCCTTGTCACTGATAGCCGGAGTGATGCCGCTCCAATGGAACCAATCAGCGCCGTCCATCACCTTGTCAAAATCAAAGTCAGCGGGATCAGCCTCGGCTATCGAGCTGCCGGCACGGTCATAAATAACCTTTGACGGACGCATGGAAGCTCCCGTCTCCAAATAGTAGATACCAACGCGGTTACCTCCGCGGGCAATAAAGTCCGTATGAACACCAAAACGGCGCAGTGCATTCACCGCGCACTGGCCAATCTCATGCTTGGGCAGTTTGGAAACAAAATAGGCATCATGACCGTAATTGGCACAACTGACGGCGACATTGGCTTCACCACCGCCATATACGACATCGAAAAACTCGCTTTGCACAAAACGCTTTTGTCCGGGAGAGGACAAACGGAGCATAATCTCTCCTAATGTTACAACTTTTGCCATTGTTATATTTTTAATTGTAAAGTAGTTTCCTTTTTTTTTTGAATTGTTACTGTGCACAAAAATAGCACTTTTTTCCCAAACGGAAAAGAGAATGCCAGAAAAACAACGATATTTGGCAAAATTCAAGGATGTGGCTTCACCCATTTCAGATTTTATTGGTATTTTTGCGAAATAAATTCATCCAGAGACAATGCATGACAACCGACAAAATCAGAATCAAAGATATAGCCCAGCTTTCGGGGGTCTCAGTGGGAACGGTCGACCGTGTGCTGCATGACAGGCCAAATGTGTCAAAAGCAGCGCGCGAAAAGGTTGAGAAAGCCCTCAAGGAGATGGATTACCGTCCCAACGTATATGCCAGTGCCCTGGCCTACAACAAGTCATACCGTTTTTACTGCATCATCCCCAAGCATGAGTCGGAAGCCTATTGGGAAGAGATAGAAGAGGGAGCCTTTGGGGCTTGCGAGCGCAGACGTGACTTTAACGTCAACCTAAAAATGGCTTACTACAAGCGTTTCCAGCTGGAAACATTCATCAAAGCGACAGAAGACTGCGTGAAAGAAAAGCCAGACGGAGTAATCGTCGTCCCATCAAGGCTAGACATCACCAGGCATTTCACCGACCAGCTTCACGAGCAGAACATCCCATTCATCCTCCTTGATTCCTATATGCCCGACCTAAAGCCCCTGTCTTTCTATGGGCAAGACTCCTTTTGCAGCGGCTATTTTGCCGGGCGGATTCTGATGATGATTGCCTCGAAAGAGAAGGAAATCATGCTGATGAAACAGATGAAAGACGGAAACGTTGCCAGCAAGCAGCAAGAGAACAGGGAGACAGGATTCAGACACTACATGAGAGACCATTTCCCCGAGGTTGTCATCCATGAGCTAAACCTTCCGCTGGACGAAAAACGCGAAAAATACAATTCAATACTGGAACTGTTTTTCACGGAACACCCACAGGTACACCATTGCATTACTTTCAACTCCAAGGCACATATTGTTGGCGAGTTCCTGCTGAGAAGCAACAGGAGGAACGTGCAGATTATGGGCTATGACATGGTTGAAAAGAACGCGGAGTGTGTCAAGCAGGGGTCCATTTCTTTCCTAATCGCACAGCATGCTTATATGCAAGGCTATTCATGCCTGGAGACGCTCTTTCAGGCCATAGTGCTCAAGAAGGAGGTGAACCCGGTAAACTACATGCCAATCGAGCTGCTGACCAAAGAGAACGTGGAGTTCTACCGAAGAACCCAGCTATAATTCCACAGAGGGCCAAGCCCTGGCCCTCATTGACTTTAAAGACAAAAACAAATTATTTACTAAAA
>ERZ808252.128-NODE-128-length-82549-cov-8.504582_pt1 | contig 82549 bp, 96 predicted proteins | sample MGYA00521242_ERZ808252 | MGnify/ENA primary metagenome ERZ808252 (study PRJEB31516, sample SAMN03275581) | gut metagenome | biome: mammalia-associated habitat; material: feces | host: Papio cynocephalus | place: Kenya | collected 2012-08-07 ... | reverse complement strand
GGTACTAGCCGACGCCGAATCGGCGTCGAATAAAAAGGACAGGCGAGACCCATAGGCGCTGTAGCCCCCATCGCAGTCGTTGTACAGACAGGACAGCCCCGCGTCGGCCCCGTCGCCCCAGTAGCCGCCCACTACGAGCGCGTAGCCGGAGCTATTGGTGTAGATATAATCTGGACCTTCTGATCCAGTTTTAGTTGGAAGCCCCCACGAATCGAGCTGAGTGGAATAAGGGTATGTTCCATATCCACTGAGGCCCGAGGTCACGGAGGTCTCGGTCTTGTCCGATGTGTTTTTCGATGTCGGATTGACATTCTGACCTGCATAAAGACCATTGGACCACCAAGCATCATCCACATATTCCCATAACGAACCCCAAGCATTCTCTATGAACAGCTTTGCTCCTGTCGAACTAGCAGAACTGGTACCATAGTAAGGTCCCATGGAATCCATCCCGCCTGTTTTTGATGAGCTACTGCCACTTGCATTACCGTATCCGATCTGCGCCTGTGAATCGAAGTTCTCCATGACGCCGAGCGAGCACATCCTGTAGAGCTGATACATGTGGTAGTTCCAAAGAAGTGCCTGCCCCCCTTCCACCTTGGTATTGTGTGCATAGGTCCTGTAATCAGCCAAACTCGTAGACGCTTTCGGAGTCTGACCGGACTGAGTACCCAATGCCGATCCGCCAAGCGTTGCTTCGTATACAGCGATGCCCAGGAAATTGTACGATGTTCTGTTGACAGTGTAAGCCGATGCAAGAGTTCCGTCGGAACTATTGCTGGACATGGTAAGCGTGCTACCGTTATCGCTCGTCTTGAGATAGATCTTGGGGATACACCACATGATGTTGTAGCCCTTGCCGTCGATGCTGTCTCCGTCAATGGATTTCTTCAGATTCGACGGGTCAAGATGGCATACCATCTTTCCTGTTGAATCGAATGCCGCATAGAACGAATTGAAAGGTCCGTAGCCATTGCTATCGAACGCCCATGATCCGCTGCTCTTGTTGATTCCGTTGACCGGAGTCGTATCGGTCAATGTCGAACCGCCCTTGGCGTACTTCGTCGTGATCGTCGAATTACTGACGGTTATCGTGCATTTCCAATCATCCGATGCGGCATCGGACTCTTCGGAAAAGCCGATAATCGATGATGCTGAAAGCATCATGACGAGAACCGCCGTAATGGCGAATATTCTCTTATTCGTTGAATTTTTCATCAAATCACCCTTTTTTCCACGAGTGCAATGTAATCGCACCATGCCCTGAGTCCACGTGCCAATCTCTTGTCATTCTCCACGCTGCGGATAAGAGGCGATACGGTGACTTTTTTCAGTCCACGCGAATCGCACCATTTCAGAATTCCATAATAGGACCAAACCGTCCCCTGTTGGGATCTGTTGAGAGAATAACCCTCATCGACGAGGATCTGGAGATTTGCACAAGCCCGCTTCATCTTCTTCTTGGTTCTCGTCCGAAGTAGCACCTTGTTGCGATAGATGCGGTAACCGACAAAATCAATTCCACGATCATCTATCGGATACACCTGCCAGTTCTCCTTCATGGTCAAGCCATATTCCTCAAACTGAGCGGCCATTATCCTGCGCATCTTGTGAAGCCATGGTTTGGAATAGCCTAGAATCAGAATATCGTCCATGTAGCGGACATAGTAGTGGCAATGGTGGATTTCCTTCATAGGATGGTCCACCGCATATGACAGGACAAGATTCGCAATATCAGGACTCAAACGGTTTCCAAGAGGGATTCCGGGAAGCTCGTAGTCATCGACGATTTTATCGATGAACCATAGGACGTCAGGGTCCTTTATCACTCTGCGGACAGCTTCTTTGGCAACCGTTTTGGGCATTGAGGGGAAACACTTCCTCACATCGACCTGCAACGCATAGCGGATTCTGGCATCGTTCTGGATGTACTTCTGAACATCCGCAATAGCCGTATGTGTGCCGTGTCCCTTCCTCGATGCATGTGTTTGTGGTATCAAACGTCTCTGGATGTATGGTTCGACGACCAATGCCACCGCCCAATGAGCTATCCTGTCAGGGTAGAGCGGAAGGTCGGAAACCAATCTGTTCTTGCCGTTCTCATTCTTCTCGAAGATACGGTATTCTGACGTTTCGTATGTATGATAGATGAGACTGTTCTGCAACCTCCTCAGATTGGAGTCCCGATTCTCCAAAAACTGCAAGACTTCTTCCATGTTCTTTCTAGATGAACAAGCCTTCTTAGCGGCGACCTCCAGATTCTCTATGGATGTCACCTTGGACCATAAATTTCCAATACGCTTCATTGAAAATGCCTTGTCCTTTAACCCATGTCCGACGGTCTCACCATGCATCCCCGCACAGGATACTAGCCGGAACTGATTTTGTTTAACTGTTTCACACTCTGGTGAGGTCGAAATCACTATGAATTTTGGTGAATGATCGGGTTCGTTCAGGCGAGACCCATTGTTGCTGTTGCCCCCATCGTTGTCGTTGTTCAGATAGGACAGCCCCGCGTTGGCCCCGTTGTTCCAGTTGCCGCCCACTATGAGCGCGTTGCCGGAGCGCACGAAGAGGAAAGGGTCTGAATGTGAATCGACCTGTCCAATTAAGGACTGTAAAGAAGTGAGGTGGGGAAGGCCTGTCGCCTCCGCTATCGCTAAGATGCCGTGGGTCTTCCCCAGAGAGGTCATTGCTTGTGCCTCCCGTCGTCAAAAAGCTGTTTCTCATTCAGGTATTGGACATCGGAAACGGATGCTCCCCGTACGTTTCCGAATCTCATCTCTATGCATTCCATGTCGATTCCTCAGTACAGATACGTCAGCACGGACAGTAAGGCGAATAAACCTGCCAGAATCAGCACGATCGGAGCGGGGTAGAGGACCGCGTACACAACGACGCATAGCAACGCCAGAACAGCGAACAGCAGGAAGAGCCATCCGTGCTTCTCGAAGAATCCCTCGGAAGGCTCGTCTTCCTCGACGATCTCGAATTCTCTGGTGGATGTGTCGTATCTGATGTAGCAGCACTTCGAACCCGCATCGTTCTGCGCTTCCAGAACGATGGTGTACCTTCCGTCCTTGGAGAAGACGTGGGATGCGCTGTACCTGTCGGACCCGTCGAAATCGGGCGTCGATGTCGCGCCGTCCCTCCAATCGATCGTGATGCTCTTGGCATCCTTCACGACTGCGGACAGAAGGATCTTCTTGGAATCCGCCGGGTCGGGCATCACGGTGACGTCGGAAACCGACGGGACCGTGGTATAGACCATATCGGCGAAGACCTTGAGAACGACCTTCTTGGAGGCTTCGACGGCCTGACCGTCGGCCAGACCCTTCACTGTCACGGTGAAGGCGAACTCCTTCACCGCGTCATCGCCTGCAGCTCCTGCGGGGAAATCCACCACTGAGGGGTCGAAAACGATGCTCTGGCCGTCGATGGACTTGACAAGACCCTCGGGAAGCCCAGACGTATCGAAGGTGCATTCAGTGACGGTCAGACCTGAAGCAGTGTCGGCATTGGTCTTCACAGTGTAGGTGTTCTTGGCGGGGTCGGCTTCGGATTGCTTGGTCTCGATGACATCGTCGGAGATGATCATCAGACCGCTTCCGATGACGATGCTGACGGTAACGGCGACGGACTCCTCCTTCAGGGTGCTTCCCGAATCAACGGCCCTGTTGACCGCCGATATGACCGGCGACATCGTAGATGACGCGACATCGACCGGGACATCCTTCTTCAGGAAGAGCCTCTTCTCGTTTTCGTCCCAACCGACCCACTCGTTCTCGATGATGCTGCAGGAAACCTCGGTGGCGGTTCCTGCGGATGCTTCCGAAACCTCGGGCTGGTAGACGATAGTTCCTGCTTTCGCACCTCCGATGATTCCGCGCACGATCTCCTTGGACGATGAGCCGTCCACGGTGACGTGGGGGTGGACCATGAAGGCAATGCGCTGGGATGCGACCTGACTGAGGCTTCCCTCTTCGGAGGTCCATCTGGCCGTTATCGTCGTGGCCAGCGAACCGGTCAGATCGACCGCGTCGAAGGATGCAGTCATGATTCCGTCGGTGAAGGTCATCCCCTCAAGCGCAGAAGCAGTGATGACGCTGTCCAGATTGGTCTTGGGTTCATACGTGAACGTGTCGCCCGTGCGCATGTCCACGACATAGCTGTCGCTCGGCTCCGCATCGCTCGGCTGAGCCGTAACCAAGGCGCATGCCAGCATGACCAGAACGGCCATGACGGCGAATGTCCCCTTCGATCTTCCTTTCATGCAAAAACCCTCCCGGCCGCTATGGCCAGAACAATGATCGCCAGAATCGCCACAAGAGCCGACTTGAAGCCGTCTCCATCGTCTTCCTCGACAGGAGCCTCCTCCTCGGTGGTCTCCACCGTCCATCCCGATGCGCCGTACCTCAGCTCGTAATCCGTCGCTCCGGATTCCTCGGAATCCGAAACTATCACGGTAACGGTCTGGACGGCGTGCTGCTCGGGTCCGACCGTGGAAACGGCGTCCAGAACAACGGTGTACGTCCCGGCCCTGTCGGCGATACCCGACAGGATGCCGGATTCCGCATCGAACGTCAGGAAGGACAGTCCGCTTCCGGATGCCGTGATGGTCGAACTCAGGTTGGTCATCGGACGGTAGCAGAACGAATCGCCCACATGCATGCGGACCGCAGGCGGGTTGGACCAGTCGTCGCCGAAGATGGTTCCTCCGACGGACGAAACCTGTCCTCCGCTGATGGCCAGCGTGGGTCCCGCCTCGAATACCCCGTCCTTGCAGGAGATCGCGGTCCATTTCCCGTCGGCTATGCTGTAGCTTGCGGAAAGGGTGCCGAGATACGGGTGGTAGCCGTCTATCTTGGACGGGTCAACAGCAGTCTCCGCGTAGGCGTACGTCACCCCATCGACGATGAAGGTGGCCGTGGAAGCTCCTATGACGGATGCTCCGTCCTTCAGGGCTACCGCCACGGACATGTGACCCGTACCGTTGGTACCCCAGCGGTCGTGCTCGAACATGACGAAGCCGCAATCCAGACCCATCGCGGATGCGATGGAAACGTAGAGCGTGGCGGTGTCCTCGCAGTCGCCGTATCCGGAGTACAGCGTCTCCATCGGCGTGGTCCAGAACTCCTCCGAACCGTACTGATCGATGTCGGTCTGGTAGTCGATGGCATCCTGAACGAATGCAAGAACGACGATGGCCTTCTGGAGGTCGGTCATCCCCTTGGTGCATCCTTCCAGCATCGATGCGACAGATGCTACGGGACCGTCGGCCTGACAGAGCCTGACCGGCGACGGTACGGAGAACGTCGCGCACCTCTGGACGGAGGCATCGCGGATGGAGGCCCTGTAGTCCTCCTCCTTCAGAGTCACCGAGATTGTCTCGGACCGGGGATAGGAAACGGAGCCGTCGGAGCCGAAAACTGGCGGACTCCACGAGAACTCCTTGGAGATTATGCCTGCTTCGGCGAAGACCGCCGTGGCTATCCTGTCGCGGTCGGCCTCGAAGGTCATGACGCTGCTCTTCTCCGCGACGTTGCCCTCGGAATCGGTCCAGCAGACGAATCTGTAGCCGTCGTTGGCCACTGCGCGGTATTTTATGGTGTTGTTCGCCGTATCGAGGGATTTCTCCACGACCACGACGTATCCCATCCTGATGTCGTTGACATCCGGACCCATGTAGATGGCGTCGGTCTTCCCGCCTTCGGGGTCGGGGTCCCCTCCGTTGGAATCCGAGGGTGCTCCGACCATCATCACGGCCACTATCGCGGCCACGACGATGCCGAAAAGCAGGATGTGCTGTATCCTCATCGAAAATCACCCCTCGGGGCAATATCCCACGTCGGTGCCGGATTGAGGGGGCTTGCGCCCCCATGGTGATTTCCGGCAAACGTACCGACGCAGGGGTCGATCAGAGCTTGTCCTTCACCGCGTCGATGAGTCCTCCGATGTCGTTGTAGACGAAGCAGAGCACGGCAAGAGCGGCGAACACGATCATCACGATGATGACGTACGGACTCTGGATTCCGAAGTAGAAGAACGCGACGGCGCAGAGGATGGCCAGAATCGCGAACACGAGGAACTGGAATCCGTGCTCGTCGAAGAAGGACTTCTCCTCGGATTCGGCGGGCTGCTCGGGGTTCTCAGGGGTTGCGGGGGTCTCGGGGATCTCCACGCCCTCGGCGGAGTGGAAGACCTGAGCGGTCGTGGTTCCCTGATCGTTGGTGGCGTAGATGGTGATGGTGTAGTTGCCGGCCTTCGCATACGAGTGGTATGCGCTGTAGGTGGTCTCGGTCCTGCTTCCGTTGTCCATGGAGGAGGTCTGGGTTCCGTCTCCCCAGTCGTAGACGACCTTGTAAGCTCCGACGATGTAGGAGGACAGACTGATGCCGGTTCCTGCGGAGGTCAGGACATTGGTGCTGACGCTGTTGACGGTAGGAGCAGTGGCGAAGGCTAGAGCCTTGTAGACGGTGAGGGTGGTGGAAGCGGTCGATGTCTTGGAAGCGGACTCCTGATTGTCGCCCGTGACGGTACCTGTCGCCTTGAGGGTAACGGTATAGACGGCCTTGGTGGCGTCGCCTTTGACGATGGTTTCGATTCCAGCGTCGGAAACTCCCTCTACAGTGGCGGTGGTGTTGTTGGCATCGGCAATCTTGATGACATCCTTCAGAGCGTTGGCATCCTTGCTGGCGGTAAGCTCGTAGGAAATGGACTGCGCTCCCGTGACTTCATCCCAGTTGGTGCTGAACTTGATCTCGGAGGGGGCGTTCTTGTCGCCCTCGTAGGTGTAGTCGGCTGCAGGCGCAACGATCGCAACGGTTTCGAAGACCTGATACTTGACGTTGACAGAGGCGGTGTCGGGGTTGTCGGGGTTCTTGAGGGTGACCTTGAATCCGTAAGTCGCTTCATTGTTCTTGACATCGTCCTTGGGGGTGATGACGAGCTTTCCATCGGCGATCGCAGCAGTGAAGAGCTCGGAACCGTCGGTCAGCTCCTCATCGCCCGTTCCGGCATAGGTGCCGATGGTGACTGTCACGTTGGAAGGTCCGCCGTAGCTGATCTCGATAGCCTTCTGGGCCTCGCCCTTGATTCCGTATCCGGTGACGTCGGTGGGAAGCTCGATCTTCTCCACGACAGTGAAAACGAACTTCTGGGTCGCAGTCTGGGTTAGGTTCTTGTCGGTGTTGTGGGTCCACTTGGCGGTTATGGTATAGACGTATGCGCCGGCCGTGGAGAAAGTGATCTCGAACTTCTTTCCGGAGTTCGAGCCATCGGTGAAAGTAGGGGTGGCTGTAGCCGTGTTTCCGGTTCCGGCAGGAGCACCGGTGATCTCAACGGTACCATCAGCACTATCGAGGTTCGTCTTGATATTGTCGTAGGTGAACTTCTGACCGATGGCCATGTTCACGGCGTAGACCTGATTGATCTTGTCTCCCGTGTTGTCGCTGACGCCCCCATAGACGCCGGCGTCCGAATCGGACGGGATGCACACCGCGAAGGCGCAGATGGCGAACATCGCCACGATGGCCATGGCCAGAGCTTTCTGGCCCTTGAATGCAGTAGCATTTTTCATTTACATACCTCCGCACGGCCGTGAAGACCGTGGGCGGTAGGGCAATCCCTGTTCTACGAATTTAATCAGGATAAAAACCAGAAGATGAGGCTTCCATCGTAACATCCCCAGAGATTAACAAGGAACCGAAATCGCTTAAATATCACAACAGAGGGGAAGATGGAATCCCATTCGGAGCATGCTGAATCGCTGGAATGACTGAGAAGAGAAGGGGGACATCCCCGAGGGATGCCCCGAAAATGGTTTCAAATGAGGTAACGGACGACCAGTGCGACCACGAGGACAGCGACGATCAGGAAGATCGCGATGCTCTTGAGGTCGATGGAGGACGGTTCCTCTATGGTTATGGTCTCGGCGTGGACGGATTCCACGCCGTAGTCGTTCACGAGCTTGACCTGAACCTCGTACTTCCCGTATTCCATGAACTGGTAGGTCATGTACGGTCCCGTAGACTCGTAGATTGCCTCGCCGCCCTTGAGAACGGTCCACGAGGTGATCTTGGCGGAGGACTCGTAGTCCTTCGATACTGTCGCATCGAAGAGATACGTGGTGCTCGATACCTTGGTAACCTTGCAGTCGGCCACGGGGTCGGTGATGAAGTAGAAATCGGGCTTCCATCCGGCATAGAGCGTCATGTCCTTGGCCGCTTTCGAGGAGGAATCCCATTTCTCCGTCAACCCCTCGTCGGTGAACCATCCCACGAATGTACTGTCCGCCTTCGTAAGATTCGACGGAAGGGTCGGGACCGCGCCCCTTCTGACGACCCTCTTCTCGTATACGGTATCGCCGTCCATCAGCGTCACCGTGACCGTGTCCTCGGCCCAGATGGCGTACAGGGTGGTGGCTTCTCCGGCTGGAACGGATATGCTCGCTCCGGGCTGGATGAGATTAGTGGTGTCGGAAAGGGACTTGGACCATCCCTTGAAGACGAATCCGTCGCGCTTCATGTCCTTGGCATCGGATACGGTCATGGCGACGTACCCCAACTGAGTCTCGGACGAAACGCTCTTCTCCGTAGAAGACGAAGGGCCACCTGAACCTTCATTGAGATCGTATTTCAGCTCGGTGGTGTAGTCGTAAACAAGGGTGGCATTGAATTTCACATCCACCCTCACTATTCCCGACTCGTCGTAAGGATCGAGCTTCAATGACTGATCCGACTCTATGACACAGAAGTCGGCCATGAATCCGCCAGCATCGCGGGACCCGCTTGTGCCTCCGAAGCCATGCCAGTATTTCGACTCGAAATACTCCAGAGCCATGGCGCACCTGAATTTCGATGATGAATCAGAGGTGTTTCCATATTCGTTGTATTGCACCATCAGGACGTAGTAGTTGGTGTAGAGCGAAGCATTCCTCATGTTTACCTCGTACTCCAACACTCCATCGCTGCGCTCATTGAAATCCACCGTGATCTCGACGATGTTCTCACCAGAGGTCGTTTTCAGAACCACTATCTCATCGCTCACCCACTGCGGAGTCACCTTATTGTGCGTCCCCTTGGATGCAGCCCCTTCCGATTCCTCGGCCGGTAGAACCATGATGGCCGTAGCAGCCATCATCATGACAATGAAGGCCGCGATGAGCATCTTCGATTCCGTCCTCATCCGTCCACCTCGAATACTGCGGTCCATGATCCGGATTCCGCTATTGGAATCACGACGGGATTGTCGGTGACTATCCTTCCGCCAACGCCTATCCAATGCACGAACCTGCAACCGTCGGAAGGCTCGGCGGTGAACGTGACCTGCTCCTCCCCGATCTCGGTAGCCTTGATGGAGCCTGCGGACGGGTCGTTGACCGAAGGCCATTCGAAGAACTCGTTTCCGCCCTCGGTCTCCCTGTTTCCATCCGAAGAGCCATCGTCATTCATGATCAGGACACCGAACAGGACTAGACTTGCCACCGCTGCTACGACGACTAGAATCTTCGGATTCATGTCGTCGCCTCCTCGGTAGCGTGCATGCCTTGCGCCATACTATCACGACCAGAGGTCCTTGATGGCGTCCATCACGCCGCCGATGTCATGATAGACGAACGTGAGTCCGCAGAGCACGATCATCACGAATGCGCCGATGATGACGGCGGGATGCTGGATTCCGACCACGAAGAACAGGACCAGAAGCACTCCTGCAAGGATGCCGAAGAGGATGAATTGCCATCCGTGCTCCTCGAAGAAGCCCTTCTCGGGTTCGCCGTCCACGATCTCGGATTCTCCGTTCGTCGCGTTGTACATGGTGATGAGCTTGGCGGTACCCCTGTCGTTCTGGGCGTAGACGGTGATGAAGTAGATCCCCTCGGACTGATAGACGTGTCTTGCGGAGTACTTCGCAGGCTCGGTTCCGGACGTGGTGACGTTGGTCTCGGTCCCGTCTCCCCAGACGTACTTGATATGGGTGGCGTTCTCGAAGGTGGCGGTCATGAGCATGTCCATGGTGCTGTTGGCCGTGGGCGATGCGACGCTTCCGGAGATGACAGGCTCGGAGATGAACTTGAGATCGGCATAGACGCGGACGCTGACATCCTGAGCTGCGGAAAGCTCCCCGTATTTCGCGGAGGTTCCCTTGGCCGAAATCTTCACGGTGAAGCTCTTGACGGCATCCGCCCCGGTCTCGTTGCCGGTGAATCCCGCTTTGGACGGGTCGATGGTAATCTTACCATCTGCGTATTTCGCGAATCCGTCCACCGCCTTGCTGCTTCCATCCACCGCTGAAACGGTGATGGTCTCGCCGGTGACATCCCCGATGACTGAGGCATTGGTGGATGCGGAGAACGAATTGTCCCTGACCTCGCCCGCTCCCAGTTCTCCCGCGAAGGTCTCGAAGTAGGAGGGCGCGATGATGGCGTATCCCTCGACGATCTTCAGGGAAAGGCTGACGGTCTTGGTGCTGGCATCCAGAGCGTTGCTCTTGCCGTCGCTTCCTGCGGGAAGGCCCTTGTCGGAAACGGTGATCTTGACGGTGTAGGGCGTCTCGGAGGATGCGGAGTCGGGTACGGTGCCGGTGACCTTAAGACAGTTGTTCTCGGAATCCCATCCGATGAAGGAGGAGATTGCCTGAGGGATCTCCGCGCTCATGGTGTAGGGCGTGATTCCTCCTGTGACGGCCGGAGTGTAGAGGACAGCACCTGCGACGGTCTTGACCATGGTGCTGGCCGACTGGGAAAGTCCTCCTGTGACCTCGATGTTGGAAAACACTTGGAAGTTGATGGTCTGGTATGCGTTCTGGACAAGGGAACCCTTGGTCCAAGTGGCCTTGAACTTCACGACCTTGCTGGCCGTGTCTTCGGGGGTGAAGGAGAAGGTTCCGTTCTTGAGGCAAGCATCCATCCCGGATGTCGATGCGGATTTGTCCACTTCGATTGCGACGGTCGCACCGTCCGAGGAGGACAGGTTGACCTGAGGCGCGTAGGTGAACGTGTCGCCGACACGCATGTTGATGGTGTAGGTCTCGTTGTTGTTGCTGGCTGCGTCCAGATCCGACATTATGACGGATGCGGAGCAAAGGGCCAGCATCATAACGAGCGCGTAAGCCATCGCTTTGTTCCTTTTCTGATGTTCGAACATAGATGTTCCTCCCACCGATACCGAACGGTACGTTGGGCGATGGGAAACCAATCGGTTCGCTATTGAATGAGGGCTATTCCGATTTCCAGAGCAGTCTGGTTGCCTTCCAGTACAAGGAATCGAAACCGCTTAAATACCGAAATGAAGGGGATTATCCCCGATCGGTTCCGAGAAGGGATGGAAACAGGGCATCGGATGTCCGATAATCTCCGATTCCCGACGGATTCTCTTGGATTCAAGGCATTCTAGGCATCATTCCGATACGTCGGTTCGATTCGAGGGGCGTATGGGTTTTAGCGATGCAATCCGAGGGCTAGAAAAAGGAATCGACAATCTGGAATGAAATGCGGAAAATCGTCGAAAAACAGTAGAATCGACAAAAACAATGAGAAACAAGGGAAAAACGAGGAAAAAGTTTGAAAATCAATCACGCGGAACGAAGGGGGTCACCACGGAATTGCATGCGTAGAATCCGTCACTGGCGAAAGGTTGTTCAGATTGCCCGAAGCCTTCGCCATCCCTCACTCCCACCTTATCAGTCCCAAGGACTCGGACATGTAGTACACGGGTTCCCCCACATACTCGTCCTTGGGCTTCCTGTTCAGCATCATGAAGATGGTTGCCCCGAGGGTGGCGACCGATGCCGCAAGCGATGCGGCCTGAAGGCCCACCGCAAGATCGTCCCTGCGGTCGTTGCGCTCCGTACGAGTCATCTTGCGGTCCTTTCCGAACATCCCCTCACCTCTTGGCCATGTCAGCCTTTACAAGGGCCTCCGCATCCTCCTGCGAATAGGCCTTGCGCTGGAGTCTGGAGCCGTCGGGCCTCTGGATGGTGTAGGTGTACCCCCTTCTGACAGAGTACCCTTCGGAGCTGGGACGCTTCATGGGGATGACAGACTTCCTCTTGTCGCGGGTTATGACGTATCCTTCGTGGCCCCATGCCGTGGGAACGGGGTTGGAAGCCCTTCCGGGAATCTTGGCGTTCGTCTTCTTCTTGGCTTTGATCTGCTTGACCATCGTATATCCTCCCGATATGCCGTCGTGCGTGTCCATGGAGGATAACAGGTTTCACGCCCAGCGTCCCATGAACTTCCCATGGGTGATGCCGAACATGGGCTTCAGGTCCTCGCGCCTGATGTAGTCCTGACCGCCCGCCATCCTGTACTCGGAAACGCCGATGATGTTCTCGTTGCAGTCCAAGCAGCGTGCGCGGCGGAATTCGAAGTAGACGGAGTCCTTGACCATGGTTCTGAAGACGGAGCCGTCCTTTATGGAGTCGGAGCCGCAGAACGGACATATGCCCGACATGATCGGCCCTCCATGATTATCCCGAATCTGTCCCTGAGGACCTGAGGGTCCTCCGCGATGGATTCGCAGATGTAGCCGTGGTACATGTCGTTCAGCTCCGATGCGGTCAGGTCGGCGTAGTCCTCGGGGCGGTTGTACCTCTTCACCACCTCGTCGAAGAACATGCCCTTGGTGTAGCGGGCCTCGACATACCCGATGCAGTCGTAGACGCTTCCGACCCTTCCGTCGGGGAAGCGGTATACGGTCATGTCAATCGAGCCTCCCGAGGTCGGACGAGCCTTCGGAGATGGTGCTGGCGAACCAGTCGATGTCCTCGGAGGTCAGTTCCGCAGTCTCCTTCGCTCCGCAGTAGGGGCAATGAGCACCAGTTCTGGATACCCTCGTATGCCTGTCGTTGTAGATCTTCCCGCATTTCATGCAGATGACTATCGGGACTCCCTTGGAATCCACGATGAAGTCGTTCCCGTCGATGGAGAAGCCCTTCCTGAGAAGGAAGTTCTTCAGCGTCTTCGTGTCGGTCATCTATCGATACCTCCTGAATCGTCAGTCGTGCGTGTCCATGGAGGTTTCAATCAGCGTTCGGAGGCTCCGAACCTCTTCAACGGCCGGGATGCATCCCGCATGTCTGGTCCTTCTGGCGAACCAGCGTCCCGCCTCGGCCGAGGCTTCGGAGAAGACGTTCTCCGGGAAGATGCCCGCATCGCCTGAAGCTATCGGTTCTCCCGTCTCGGAGCGATGGAACGCCGCCGAAAGACCGCCTCCTTCGAGGCGGAGGAACGGACCTTCCGGTGAATCCACCCTTATCAGACCGTAAAGCCCGTCGGAGAAGGTCGCCACGAGGGAAGGGTCGCCCATCGTCGTGTAGACCGCGCCATCGCATCCCTCGTCGGGACAGGCCAGCATCATCTCGCATCTTCCGGGGAAGACGTAGGTGATGCCCATCGGGGCCATGTCGGACCTTCCGCACACGGGGCATCTGATCAGGATCTGGTCAGGAAGGTTCAGGAATGCCATCTGCCAAGCCTCTTTCTTTCAGCATCCATGAGCTTGAAAACGGCATCCTCGACGTATTCTGGCGTGTTATCATTGTCCTTCAGATAGGTTCCGTCGGAATACAGGGAATAGCGATTGTCAAACATGCCTTCGCATTGGACGATAAAATTGGGACCGAAGTTCCCCTCCTCCCTCACGATGGACCATCTACCGTTGGGCGATACCCATAGGACATCGGAGTCGGGAATCTTCACGAAGACCTTTCCTCCGCAGCTTCCTCTGAATGTGTCCCCGAAGCATTTCCAGACATCGTATCTCATGCCGGCTTCGTAGATGATGTCGATGAAGTACATGTCACGGGATCTACCGCATATGGGACAGATCGGCGTAAACTCCCGTTCGTCGTCGCCTTCTATCACGACCGCGTCCTCCGGGATCGTCCTATAGGCGGGACGTCTGTTCTCTGATGCGGAGCGCATCCTTCCGAACATCATCTTCTGGGCCTCCCTCTTCCCAGACCAAGCCTCTGGATCAGGTCCTCCAGCATCGCCTTCTTCTCATCGGGTTCGAGGCTGTCGTCGAAGAATATCTCATCGAACTTGTCGTAGCCTTTCTCGCCCGGAGCGACGACGCACTCCTCCAGACCTGTTATGAAGCCACTTTCGTGGAAGTCCCTCAGGGTCTCGTCCCCGGTATAGATCTTGAGTCCGCCCTCGTCGTACAGATCTTCCCAGTAGACGCCTCCGACGATGGGGTTATCTGGTTCCTCGTCCCCGTAATAGTCGTAGTTCTCCATGTCGTAGTCGAAGTCCATGTAGTCATGGGCCTCGATGAAATCGCCGTCGGCGGTGCGGTAGAACCCGTCCCAGTCCCCCTCGTACAGATTGACGTTCAGATCGAACGGGCGCATGTTCTTGGAGGAGATGATGCGCTTCATGTTGAAGACGGTCATCTGCGCATCCTCCTAGCGTTCTTGGTGCGGATGACTCTGTAGGCATCGTTCTCGTAAGTGTCACCGACATCCATCTCCAGAGCGTCCTCGTAGTAGTTCACGACATCGAGTCCATAGACGTTCCAAGGCTTCTCGATCATCTCGATCTTGTAGGACCGCTCGTCCAGAGGTACCGTCGCAACTTGGTCGATTCCGAGGTTTCCGAGCTGGTAGGCATTGCTCATGACGACGTTGTCCACCCACCACTCCATCTCGTCTGCGTAGTAGCCGCATCTGATGAGGAGGTCCGATGGATCGAAAGCGCATGTATGGAAGCGCACCTCCGGATACTCGTTGTCCACCCATTCGTTGAATGCGTCGGTGCAGTGCTCCATGATCCAGCTCTTCAGCTGTTCCTCGTCTTCGGCGATGACCGAGCCGTTGAAAGTGTAGGTCATCTGAAAACACCTCTGAAAGGTCTCTTGTTCTTGGTACGGGTTATCCGGTACCCTTCGTTCTCTGTGGTTTCGCCAACTTCCAAAAATTTCACATTTTCGCCGTACCAGTCGTAATCCATATCCGAACCTTTGACTTCCCAAGGCTCGCAGATAGGCTCGATCCTGTAGACCCTTTCCTCAGGGGGAAGGATCTCGACGACGTCGATGCCGAGTTCCTTGAGTTCCGATGCATCGTGGATGACGATGTTCTCTATCCAGTACTCCATCTCCTCTTGGTAGGCGAACGTTCCGAGATTGCCCAGAACCTCGGCGGGATCCATATCGACGGTGTTCAGCTCGAAGTTGGCGAAGTTGTGGCTGATGTAGTCCTCGAACTGCTCCTCGCAGTTGTCCTCGATCCAGTTCCTCAGCTCGTCCATCGAGGATGCTATGACCGTTCCGTCGTAGACGAACTGGTAGCGTCCGTCCAAGTCGAATTCTTTGTCTGCAAACATTTCCGTTACCCTTCCTTTCTTCTAGGGCCGCCGTCGTGCGTGTCCATGTCTGCTTTCTTTTCAGGTGAGCGGTTCTCCGGGATCTCCCCGTTCGATGGTTCAACGGAGGCTCTTGCCGCGCCTTGTCTTGCGGTTCTTGGTCCTCTTGATGGCAAGCGTGGTTCCGGGGATGTTCAGGCGTTCACCTACGCGGATCGAATCTGCCAAGCCTCCATCAACGGCGTATTGCAGCTCGATATAGGGGATGTCAGTGTCCAGCCTGTTCCTGTACTCGACGGATGCAGGGTCCAGAGCGGCCTCGTCCGTCTCCAGCTCGGTGTAGATGGGGCCATAGTAGTCTCTGGCATTGTTGTAGTAGGTGTCGCCCAGATCCATCTCGTTCAACATGGCTCCCCAAGCTCTATCCTTCAGCTCTGTTCTGGGTACGCTTTCATGGACGATGCCTCCGTTGTCGTACACATCGTACTCCGCGTCGTAATTGATGTCGTGAGCGATGAGGAAGTGCTTCCCGCATCTCCTGCAAGTGTATCCGTTATCCTCGGGTCCGTTCCAGATGTCGGTTCCGCCGCAGCGCGGACAGAACATATCGCAAATCCCTTGTCCGTAAGTGGGATTGGACCCTCTGACGGGTCCTCTGTACCACTTGGTCTGTGGTCTGATATATGGGTCGTTAATCATGCTATCACTGCTCCAACCATAGCCGCCGCCATGAAGACGACGAATGTTATCACCAAAGAGAGAAGCCATCCGAGAACGGCCTGCCCTCCCGTGTACACATCGCCTTTTATCGCGAAGATGACGAGGGCCGCTATCGCTACGGCCAGTCCCCATGCGGGACCGATGAGCAGCGAAATCAGGGCCATCCCGCAAATCATCGCGGCGGGCATCATCCCCGACATGGCGGATTTGACCGTCATGACGAAGAGGATCAGTCCTATCACGATGGCAAGCGCACCGAACGAGCCGACGAATCCGGCCGCGAATGCGTCACTCAGCGTGAGTTCCGTTACAGTCATTGAAGACCTCCTTCCGTGCTGTCGTGCATGCGTCCATGGCTGTAGCTAAACGGTTTCCTCACGGGCATGCCGCCCTTGAGCGTGAATGAGCGATTATGCGCGGTAAGCGCATCGATGGAGGGCATCTCGCATCCCTCCGTATCTGAGGATCGCGGCGCGGTCGTTCATGAGCATCGCCGTATCCGCATCCCAGCTCCCGGGATCGGAGCCTTTCGTTATCGAGTACTCCATGTCGTCGGTGGGGATGGATTCCAGTAGCTGGCCGTAGTCCCCCTCGGGTATCCCGTACCTCATGCAGTACTCCTCCAGAAAGCTCTGGGCCTGTCTTGAGTCCAGTATGTGGTGGCCTCCTCCGCAGACCCAGTTCAGGCGCATCGTGTCCAGCTCTTCGCGGACCGCCTCGGCCATCTCCTCGATGCCGCCGTCATCCCCGACCTGCACCAGACCGAGGTAGTAGCATCTTCCGAGGCCGTCCCTTCCGAATGCGTGGTGGAGGCGATGCCCGTCTATCGAGATCGCTCCGCAATGGGGAAGAACGAATCCCTCCGCCATATCATCGGCTTCGAGAAGGCCATCGGGCGGAGCGATGGAACCTGCCGACAGGTTCAGGTAGTCGGGTTCGGGGATCTCCGCTCCGGGGAAAGGCATCGCATTGTCGAATGCGCCCAGCTTGCTTTCGGTCATTTCCATCACTTGCACCTGATCCTAGGCTGTCCGCATCCGGGCGGGGATGCATTCCTGACATCTTCTAACAGACGCCCTTCCTCATCCATCGCCTTCCTTGCAAGACGGGCCGCACGCTTCCCCTTGGCCCGCTCCCTTCCGGTACCGGAACGGATTCTGGCCTCCTCCATCGCGCATCTTCCATCGACCTCCTGTCCTTCGACGATGCCGAGATGGTCCAGCAGCACGCGGACCAGCATCGAATCGGAGAATCCTCTTGGCAAGCGTGCTATCGGGGAACCGACATCATAATCGGAAACGAGCATCGGGGCGGAATCGGAGACCTCTATCACCAGACCTCCTCTGGCCATGTCCTCAAGCTCACCTCTGGTGAAGGAATCCGCCATGACCCCGATTATGCGCTCCTGCTCCTGAGCCGAGGCTATGATTGCTATGCGCGAGAAGACGGACCTCAGCCTGCCATCCATCCACGGGAAGGTGCGGAACACGTAGGAAGTTCCGTCATCCACTCCGATCAGGTCGCTGCCGTTGACCGCATCCCACCATCCGCTGGCCTCAAGCTCCTCGGCGGTGAACGCCTCCCCTTCGGGGACGTGGATCTTCGGACCCGCCTTGTAGCGGTCCGAGGAAACCGACCTGTGCTTCCCGGTGGAAGACCAATGGTCGGAATCCAGAAGGTGGGCGTACAGGGCGGATTCCTCCACGAATCCCCTGCCGTCCGCCGGGATCCTACTGTTCCGATTCATCTGCGCATCCTCCTTGCATATGAGCGGGCCAGAGTACCCTCCTGCCCCATGTCCACCTCGTCGTACACGCGCATCCCACGGAACCCCGGGTCGGAAAGGACCTGCTTGGGGGTCCTTCCGGAGAAGCGGGAAAGCTTGGCGACGACGGTTCCGACGTCCGTTTCGGTTCCATTCACGGTGTATCTGCGGTCGTCCCACGGCCTTCCGTCGCCGTCGTAGCGTTCGGACATCCTCTTCCTGAACATCGCATCCTGCTCGGTGACGGGTTCGTCCAGCATGGCCATGTACGTTCTGGGGACGTCCATGTTCGGGGAACCGGTATCGGACTGGTCCAAGACGACGGAGAACGTCCTGTCCCCGTTGTCCACGACCCTTCCGGAAACCAGAATGCGTCTGGCGTCGCCTATCTCGGGCGCATCTACCTCCAGAACGCCGTAGTACACGCCCTTGCGGACGGTTGCCTTCAGCGGTCTGGTCCTCCCCTCGGTCATCTCGATGATGGATGCTCCGATGGCGTCGGCCTTGCTGCTGGGGGTGAGCCTTCCGGCTATGGGTGCGGTGACGACTTGGACTCCGTACGTCTGGGTGGAGTAGGTGTCCACGGGGTCGGAAGAGATCTCCTCGACCCTCCTGCGGACGCTTGTATCCGAACGTCTGAGCCTGTCGGCGGTCACGAACTCTTCGCTCATCGGGGGCAAGTCGCCCACATAGGGTTCGTCGGCGATCTTTTTCCGAACAGGCTCCGCGTACTCCACCTCGAACACGTAGTCGGGATGCGTACGGCCCAGCTCCTCTAGCTTCCTCCTGACGGTCTCGGCCTCGTTGGGTCCATAGTACAGGACATTGGAATCTGATGCCCTCAGGACGGAACCCGTGTAGTACCACTTCCGGGAATCTCCGGGAATGAGGGCCACTATCTCCATGCGGCGGCCTTCTGGACGGATGGGCGACCTCATCCACGGTTCGTAGAGCGGGTCGTCCATCGGGTCGTACGGATTGTCCAGCGGTTCATCGTCGCTGGGGAACGGGGGCCATTCGGGGTGATTGGGAACGGCTCTAGGCGCGAACGAGCCTATGTCGGTCTGGCCGTCCATCCTTCTGGTCTTGGGTGCGCGGAAGTCGAATCCCTTCAGATCGGGACGGTACGAGCCTTCGTACTCCCTGTAATCGAATTCCTCGTAGGCGGTATCGTCGTCGTAGCGGACGTCGAAATCGTATCCGGGATTGCCCTCGGCCATGGACTGGGCTATCGCCTTCACGTGCTGGCGGTGGAAGAACGGCCAGCGGAGGGGTTCGTTACCGATGCCATTCCCGTCGAACGGACGGAAGGAATCATCCTCCGGAGCGCGGACGTATATCTCCAGATCGCCCGTTCTGGGAAGAGGGGCCTTCACGGTCTGGTCGATGGTCTTTCCGTCGGCGCGTATGGCGTCGTTCCTGACGAAACGCCTTCTGAACGAGAATCCCTTCATCGGTTCCCACCTTCGTAGTCGTCCAGTCTGGGCTGGCGTCTCTTCTTGGGTAGCCTTCCCTCCTGACGCGCTATATCGTACCGGTCGATGGTTCCCATCAGCTCACCCATCACGGGTACCGCTATGGAGTTGCCCGACTGGTGGTAGAGCTGGGAATCGGAGATTCCGGCATCCCTTGCGCGGTCGAAGGCCCAGTCCGGGAATCCCTGAAGCCTCCAAGTCTCGCGGGGGGTGAGCTTGCGTATGCGCATCCCGTCGTCCGAGATCTTGGTTATCGAGTTGCCCGAGGTCCCCGTTGTGCAGGTGGGGGCCAGACCGTCGGGGGAATAGACGCGCTTGATGGATTCGAAGCCCTTCATCCCATCGACTGTTCCTATCTGGCGGCATCTGTCGTAGACGAAGTTGTCCGTCTTCCTTGAGCCTGCTCTGGTGGTGACGGTGTTGGCGACCTCGTCGCGCTGCTTGGGCTTGAAGCGGAACCCGTTGCCGGACTCCTCCTCCTTCCTGTTGGATTCGTCCAGACCCTTCAGGCGTGCGTCGGATAAGAAGTACTTCTCCGGGACGTCGTTCTCCAGAATGTCCCCTAGGACGGTGTTGGACCCTGTTCCTACGGGAAGATCGGGGCAATCGTCGCCCAGATGCGAAATCATGTAGGCGCGTTTGCGGTTCTGGGGGGTTCCGAAGTCCTTGGCGTTGAGCGTCCCCCAGCGCGATGTGTATCCGAGGGAATCCAGATAGTCCACCCATGCCCCGAAGTCCTCCGCGTTCTGCTTCGAGAACACGGCGGGGACGTTCTCCATGATGAGCCATTCGGGAAGGGTCCCTCTTGCTCTGGCATCGTCCAGCAGCCTTTCGACCTCCCATAGGAGGGACGAACGGCTGTCGGCCCCCTTGGCCATGCCCCTCTTCTTGGGATTGGCCCCGCTGAGGTCGGTGCAGTTGTGGACGATTATGCCTGCAGCCATGAAGGACGATGAGCCTTCGACCGTCAGGTCGTAGACGTCCTCCTCGTCCCCTTCGTCCTCGAATCTGAAAGGCGTCCATATCCATCCGTCCTCGTAGAACGGGCCGACCTTGGGCCTCCCGTCCTTCCTGAACTTGACGATGTACTGGACGTCGCCGTCCGTGCGGACACCGCCCACCGTCGATATTGACGCCGGGCAATGGTGGACGTACGCTATGAGCCTGACCAGATCGTAGGCAAGCTCCCTGCTGGACGCCATCATCGTGACGCGCCCCTTCTCCATGCGGACCCCGTCGCCGTCTATGCATCCGTCCAGCAGGGCCTCGGCCAGATCGTGCGGAAGTCCCATGTACTTCTCTGGGATGCGCTTCTTCTTCGGCTTCGTCCCGAATTGGGAACAGAAGGCCTCCAGCTCCCTGCTCGAAATGTAGACCTCTATGGCGGAGCCGTCCTTCTTCGCGGTGAATCTGGTATCGTAGAGCTTGGCGATGTCGCCCGCTTTGCCTTTTCCGAAGTGGAGCGATACCCCTGCCGCTCCGCGTTTCTTCTCCGTACGGCCTCCGGCGATGTAGCGTCCGATGGTCCACCAGAACGACGGGTCGGTCATGCGCTCCGACAGATCGTTCCTGTGGCATGGGCGGATGGAATCGGCCCACGTGATGTCGATGCCGCCCCATTCGGGCATCGGCTTCTCCTCGGTCACTGGGAATCCGACGTAGCAGCTGTCGGCCGCCTTCTTCGCGCTTATCCACTCGGGCTTCCCGAATGCGCCCCTGAAATCATCGCCGTCCCAGTCCAGCGACCAGCGGCGGGCATAGACCTTGTGCTCGGGGGTGCATCTGAACACCTCCCCGCATCCGGCCTTGTACGAGCAAACCTGCTTCGTCCCCGTCCTGCGGGAAAGCAGGACCTTGTGCCATCTCCCGTCGTGGGAAAGGACGAAATCTCCGACCTCGACCTCGGATATGTTGACCAGACCCTTGGATGTGAGGACGGGCGTATCGGCGGCGAAGCACGGGAAGCTGTAGGTGAGGATGTCGGATTCGGGGACGCTTTCGATCTTGGTAATGTCGCCCAGATTCGGATTGTCCCCGTAGATGGCCTCGTACGATTTCGTGGCATACTTGTCTATCTCGGACGTGGCCACCACGTCGTGGGGTATCCCCTTCTCGATGAGGGACATCCTCTGCGCCCCGATTCCGGAGAAAAGCTCCGTGACTCTGAACGGTTTGCCGTCCTTCGAATTCTTATTTGCGACCAGTCCGCGCGTGCGGCGTCTGGCCTCGGATGCACGAAGTGCTCTGTTCTTACTGGAGAACAAGGGCGCACCTTCCGGCTGCAGGACCGGAAGATCTCAACCCGTTCGCACTCTCACGCTGTACTGGTATCAATGCAATTCCTTGCCTAGATAGCACGGTATGGCCCCCGTGCTCGGGCCAGCGGTCAAGTCCAAGCGTTTCCATGCGCTCTGCCGCATGGTTGTGTTTCGTGCTTCTGTCGGAAGTTCCCGACGGTTCCATTCCATGGTTCTCGGGCGTCATTCCATGTAGCCCCAGCATCCCGGGACAAGCTCCTCCGTCCCGGGCGTGAACCATGTGTAGTTGGCAAGCAGCTCCCCCGCCCTCTGGGAAGCCAGAAGGACGGCCTCGGTGCGTCCTATCTCCGATCTGACGGTCTCGCTGTAGAGGCCGTACTGGCGCGAACGCGCGTCGGGGCATACCGTGTAGTCGAAGTAGTCCAGCACAGCGTAGACCCCGTGACAGTACATCGATTCGGGGTAGCGGAGCGCGACAACGGACCTTATGGCGCGTGTTCCGGGATCCTCACCGATGACGTGGATCTCAAGAGGGATGCATCTGTCCGACTCTATCTCCTCGCGGATCCTGTCCGCAGGGTCGTAACGCCTCAGCTGCACCATTCCCATCGTATCATCTCCTTGTCTGACGGACTCTGGACCAGAACGATGCCTTGACCGGCTGGCGGGCCTTCCTGTGACGCCCCCCCTCGTTCGTGACGCTGCATCCGCGGCCGTTCAGCCTGTCGCATACGGTGCACATGTACTGCTCGTGGCATCTGGGGCATCTCCAAGCATAGCGCACCGGACTGTCAACTCTGGCATCGTCTGCCTCCACGTCGTACAGGTACTCGTTGCGGTCGACGTCCCACGTGTCCTTCAGGTCGTCGAACTTCGAAACCGTCCAATCGACCGGCTCGTAGACGGCCAGCTGGTCGTCCATGTGCTGATGCGTCTTCCTCCAGCCCTGAAAGTTCTTCAGTTCGAGTTCCGACGCTATCTCGTCCATCATCGGCTCTATCTCGGAGGTTATGTCCGACGGGTCGTCCACGTGGTACAGCGTATCGGCGGTCCCCGCATACGGCCCCGTATGGATGTCCAGATCGGTGACGCGGTACAGGCGGATGCCGTTGTCCCTGCACGAGGCGTACTTCCTCATCTCCTGCTCCGCATCCCCTCCGTGGAACCTGCTTCCGTCGTACTCGATGCCTATCCTCGAAGCGGGAAGGTAGACGTCCATCTCCATCCTGCTGTCCCCGAACGGTCTGGCGTCACGAACTATGGGCTGGCCCCGAAGCATCGAATCGGGCTTTCCGTCCATCATGTCCAGATAGTACATGATCTGCTTCTGGGGACGGGTGTTCGCGGAGGCCATGACATCACCAGTACCTGCTGCATATGGCTTCGAGGCGGGAAGCCAGCTCGTCGGCCCTCGGGTCCGATGCATCGGCCAGAGCCTTCAGCTCCTGCGAACCTCCGAACGAGGTTATGTCGCTGACGAGGTCCCCGTAGAATTCCACCAGCTCCGAGCTGAACGGGCCGTTCCCGCGATTCAGCCATTTCATGTAGCGCATGTAGTCGTCCAACCAGCCGCATAGCTCCGGGTCGCCTGCGGTCCATCTCAGCTCGGGATAGAGGAATCTGGCCATGACGCCGATGTTCTCCACCGGCATGCCGGAGTAGTCCACCAGCTCGTAGGGGCCGTTGGTCACGTCGTCCGCGTAATCCGCCGGGCTTATTCCGTCGGCAATCCTGAACTTGGTGCCGCATCTGGAGCATATCGTGTTGTAGACCCTGTCCTTGTAGGGCGCGATGTCGGTGCTTCCGCAGCACGGACAGAAGAATCCGGACCTGATCGCTCTGGAACGCATCATGATCTGGCCTTCCTGTTCCTCTGGCCCCTCTTCGGTACATCCACTATGAATCCGTACTTGGGCGGCTCGTCCTGCAACCACGTCAGCACATAGACCGCCTCGGACCACACCTGCTCGAAAAGGCCTTTGTCGGACAGTCCATCGACCATGTAGGGGTCCAGATACTCTCTGGCCTGTCTTCTGACCGATTGAGCATCGACGCGATAATCGTTGATTCCGCAGGGCTTGCCTTCCATGTCAACGACTTCCAGATCGATCCATTCGCAACCATAGGCCCTACGTTCGCGTACGTCGATGTGATGGAATGCAAGCTGTTTGTTGAACCATTCCAGCTCGATCATGAACGGTTCGAGGTGCTCCCGCTTCATCAACAGAAGGTCTTCTTGAACCTGAAATATATCCGGGTCGGGACCGTAGTAATCCTCGTTCTGGAAAGCGTACTCCTCAGCTTCGAGGTATCCCAACAGATCGAACCTGCATGTTGGAAAATCGCTGGGCATGCCATCGCCTCCTGCGACCGGCCTTCCTTCCCCTGCTGGCCACCGGTCCCTTCAGGGCCTTGATGTCGCCTACGCCCGCGTTGTCCAGAACCAGAGGTCCGGCGACGTGCTTGGCCAGAGCCGTGAGCGAAGGCTCGTAGGTGCCGCCCACCCAGAGTCCGATGGCGGGGTTGTATCCGCGCCCGTAGACGTACTCCCCGTATCCGTTGACGGCCACGACGCTGATTCCGTAGGTCGGGTCGTCGTAGACCTGTAGGATGTGGGAACCGTCGGAGGCCGTTTCGGCGTAACGCTGGGCCGAGTACAGGTCCATCGGGGTGTCGAACTTCCCTCCGCACGAGCTGCACTGCATGCGCCCGGGTCCGAAGCTGCAAGACCTTATCCCGGCCCTGCAATAGACGCACTTGTCGGTCACCATCGGAAATCAGACCTCCCGATGATCTTGGATATGCCCCTGTTCTGATTGGCCTTGGCCTTCCTTCCGAGGGATACCAGCACGTTCCTCCTCTGAGCGTAGGTGTCGGGGTTGCCGTATCTCCATTCGCCGTTCGGAAGCTGGACGATGTAGCCCAGATCCTGAAGGTACTGATACGCCGCTCCCATCGCCCTGTCGGCCACGATCGGGTTGCTCTGAACCTCAAGCAGGTATCTGTCGTCTCTGTCGCGGTCGTTGAAGATGTACTGGTTCCAGTCAATCTCCACATCGCCTGCTTTCAGCCAGACATCCACCCAGAGGTTGGGAAGACCTCCGCTCTGGTCAACCACCAGCACGGAGAATCCGTCACCGGGTTCTCCATCCATTTTCACTCCAGCAGGATTGTAACGCTGGACATCGTTCTCATCTAACATTTCGATCATCCTTTATGATAAGGGGGCCAGCAGGCCCCCGTTCGGTCAAGTTCCGCTCTATCACCTGTAGAGGATGAAGTCGGTGTCCGGCATCACCCAGTCGCCAGCCCTGCGCTCCTTCTGGACGCGCATCTCGAACTGTCTTCTGGCCTCGTTGTTGGGAATCTGGTAGTCGCCCCTGCTGAGGGTCGCACCCCTTCCGGATCCGCCCGGGTGGTGGCTCCAATCCATCAGTATCCAAGTGGCGTACTGGTTCTGGTCCCATACGGAGTATGGATTGACTCCGAGGACGACGTACTCGACGCCGTACATCTCGGGGTCCTGTCCGATCATCTCCATGGCGACCAGATCGTAGTTGGACTTGGCCAGCAGCCTTTTGGCCATCATCTCGGGGGACGCGCCGGACCTGACGTTGCGACTGAACATCGACATCTCAGCACCTCCTCTTGGCGGTCTGCTTGGTGCAGGCCTTCCTGCCGGCGGTCTGCTTCCTGTTGTTCTGCCTGCTGGGCGCGGATGCGGGCTTCGGCTTGGCTCTGGCCTGCGACTCCTTGATGGACAGATAGAGGTCCATCCCGTCTCTGGCCATGATGCGACAGTACTTGTCGAAATAGTCGGGGTCGTTGACGATGCCCTGCGTCTCCTTCAGGTACTTCTGGATGTCCTCATTGTAGACCAGAACGCCTCCTCCGCGCACCCAGTCGTAGATCGCATCGTAGGGGGTGCGGATGCTGCCCCCCATCATGCAGTCGATCTGATCGACGAACGCATCCTCAGGCGTCATGCCCTTTCCGTAGTCGGCGAACTCCGCCAGAATGGCGGACCTGTTGGCCTTCTTGGCGTCGGCCAAGGAAACCTTCCTCATCGCTGGCATCGGTAAGGCCTCCTTCCGGTGAGCTTGTCCCAACCCACTCTGGAGTTGGACTTGGCCTTCTTGGCCATGTTCTTCAGCTTCGCGCGACGGATGGAATAGACGTCCACCTTGGGATGGTCGATGGTCTGCTCCAGCTCGATTCCGGCCTTCGGAAGATCGTACCTGTAGGTGGACATCCCGATTCCCCTCTCGAAATGAGGGGGTGTTCCAGCCCCGTTGCGCTGGATGACGGAGAATTGCCTTCCATCCTCCATCTGGTCGTACATGGCCTTCCTGAACTCGGGGGACCTGTCCAGTGCAGTGGCAACAGCGGTGGACTGCTTGTCGTAGCCGCACCCCGTAGTCCTCGGACCCTCCACGCGACGGTAGCATCTGTTGCCGTTGGAATCCCTGTAGCGGTAGTCGAATGTGGCCTGCGCCTGATCGCCCATATTGCTTTTTTCCCAATCTACAACGATGGTCCCGTCCTCGAAGTCGCCTGCCTCCTCAACGGAACGGAGGTCATCGAGCCTGCGCTCGTATTCCCTTCCGGCCGCGTCGATGTATCCGCGCTGGGTGGCATACCTCTTCCCCTCGACGTAGCGGTCTTCGCTGTAGGGGACGCCCACGGTGTTCCTGTAGGCGTCGTCGCGCATGCGCTCGTAGCGTCTGGTGTTCCGATTATAGACGAGATATTCCCTTCTCACGGGAATCACCTCTTGGAACCCTTCTTGGCTGAGGATTTGCCCTTCTTGTTGGACGATACCTGAAGCGTGGACTGCTTCGTGGTCTTGGGCGCGGCCTTCTTGGGTGCAGCCTTCGACTGAGCATTCTTGGCGGGGGCCTTGGAACCGGTCTTCTTGGGCGCGGATTTGGCCTTGGGGGCGTTCTTAGCCTGAGCCTTGGGCTTGGAATTGGACTTGGACTTGGGCTTGGATGCGCTCTGGCCGTTCGTCTTCTTCTTGGGCCTAGACTTTGCCTTGATCTTCTCGACTTCATCCCTGCGGTAGGTGACAGGGGTGTTATCGGGCGCGTCGATGCCCTGAATGTCGTACTGGTGCGGAGCCTCTATCCAAGGCTTGGCCTGATAGGGCGTGGGCGATGCGGGGATGACCCTCATTGCCACCCTGTGCTCGTCCGCGATCCTAGCTCTCGGATGCCTTGCGTCGTTGATCTGCTGGAGGTAGGTCTTGGAAACGAATCCGTTGGGGGTCGTCTTGACGAGATACGCCCTTCCCTGACTGTCCTTCATGGTGACATGCTGGGCAATTTCCGCCTTCGACGGAGGACGCGCGGGGCGGTAGTTCAGATAGACGGGTTCCTCCGGAGCGACGTTCCTGCTCCTGTAGACGGTGGGAACGGCGGTCTTGGGCGCGTCGATGCCTACGATGTCTCCGCATCCGGGATTCTTTATCCATGCGCCGGCCTGCTTGGGTGTGAGCCTTGCGGGATAGACCCTCTTGGAGGTACCTCTGGCATCGATAGCGATCGCTCCGGGAGGCCTTCCATTCTGAACAGCCACGAGGTAGTCCTTCTTGACGTAGCCGTTCTTGGTGGTGGGTACGGGCATGGACCTGCTCCCCTGAGGGTAGTAGCCGTATCTGGTCTTGGCCGACATGGATCTTGCCGGACCCATGTTGAGGGACCTTCCAGCGGGCATGGCGGCGGGCCTGTTCATGGATGCCTGTCTGGCCTTCAGCTCCTCGGACTTCATCTTGCGGTTGGCGGATGCCACCTTCGCCTCGTAGGTCTGGGGTCCGCAGGCGGGACCGCTGCACGCAGGCGCAAGGTTCTTCAGAGATACCCTGACGTCCTTGTAGTCGGCCCTGTCCAGAATGTCTCTGGCCTCCTTGAGCCTCTTCTGCTGCTTGGCCTCGGCCTCGTATCTAGCGGCCTGCTCAGCAGCCTTGGCGGCCTTCTGGGCCTCCTTCCTTCTCCTTTTCTCTTCCTTCGCACGCATCTTGTTGATCTGAGCTTCGCTCAGACCTGCTGTTCCGCCGTAGACCTGAGCGTTGTTCAGCACGGGGATGTCGTTGTAGTTCTGATACACCATATCTCTCAACTACCTGTTCCGTCACAATCTGGCCCTTGTGACCGGGCATGTAGTCAAGTCCGAACGAGGCCGGAACGGAGGAATCGATGCAATGTCTCGAAATCATCTCTTCCTCACGTTCCTAGACAGTATCTGCGACTCCGCTATGTTCGAATAGGCGTAGTTGCGCACGATGGCCTGTCTGGCCTGCTTCCCTCTGAGCCTCGGTATCGCCTGATCGGGAATCTCAGGCGGCGTGTCGGTGAGAATGTGTCTGTCCTCACGATATGCGTCGCGGGGATTCTTCCCCCTGACGCCATCGTAATAGCCGGACTGGCTCGGGTCCAGCTTCGTACGGACATCCGTCTCGGCGACTGTCAATTTCTCCTCCATCTCCAAGATGGAATCGAGTTCTTCGGGGGAAAGGCATCTGATGTACTCTTCATCGAGCCTTCCCTCCTCGTCCATGGGGTACGGCGTCCTCAGGATGCCTTCTCTTGAGTCGTCCACCGCCCTCAGGTGATGGACCATCTCGTGGACCACTCCATCGGCGGTGCATCCCGATTCGAGTGCTATGACGGGAATCTCGACCCCGTCCTGCTTGCGCCAGTAGCACCCCGTGGCTTCCCCGCCGTCCGGTATCGTATGTATCACGAACGACCCGTGACGGCTCATCTTCTCTATCTCTGAAAGCGTGAACGAGCTGGCCAGAACCTGTCTTATGCGGTCGGCCTCCTCCTTGGGGGCAATGACCGCTATGCGCCTCTGGACCATCTGCTGCTCCTTCGGCAGGGACGATACGTCGTAGATCGACGAATCCTCGTCGTCCAGCCCCGCGATGTCGCATACGGACGGATCAATCCACCAGTCCACGATGTCGTCGGGCGTGAAGGGTCCATACCTCACCGGCACGCCTCCATGCCCCACATCCGCGTCGAAGGCCCCCACCTGCTGGAAACGCTGGGCCAATGCCCACATGGGGACGTGTCCTTCCCTGTCGTAGGGTATCGATACCTCTCCGTAGTCGGTATCGTATACCATGTACCTCATGGAATCGTAGTCCGAAAGGGGGTCCTCGGGCTTCTCGTCCCTACTAGCGATCTTCCTCTTCCCCTTGCGGATGCCCCTCAGTTTCTCCTTCAATCCGAGCATCGTCTCGCCTCCTCCGTTGAGCATCTAAGGGGGACGGAACGCATCGGAATCCCGACGTCGTCGGAGCCGCATCCGTCGGTCTCCTCGTTGACGGAAACGGAGCTTCCGCTACCTTCGATTCCCGCCTTCCGCTTAGAAATATATATAGGGGGTTCGAAACGCCCCCCTTTCCGTCCGTCGTCATCGATGCTGGGTGCATCCTCGTTTTGACGGACTCCGTCATCGTCTTCCGACGTGTTTTCGGGGTCGGAAACGGGCATTTTCGCAGGGTTCCTCCTGCTATCCTTCCCCCATTCGTCGTTCCATCTTCCCGTGGACTTCAAACGGTCCGTCAAAGTGTTCCTCGGCATGCCGACGATGTACGCGATCGTCTTCCACGAAAGCCCCGTCTCGTCCTTCATGCGCGTCGCGATGTCAAGCACGTTCTCGGACGGGTCGTCCGACTCCTCCTCGGATTCCTCCTTGACCTTCATCACGCCGTAGTAGCGTTCTATCGCCGGAAGCAGGTCGATCGATGCCGTTCCGCCGATGTACCTGTTGAAGTCCTCCCAGTCGAAGCCGTCTCCGACATGGAATGTGGCGGAAGCCTCGTGGTCGTAGCAGTACTCCCCGGGCCTGATGGCCTCCTTCGTCTTCGTCCACTCGGTTATGGGGACCTTCACCAGTACAGGCTTGGTCCAGTTGTAGTTCTTCGCGAAAATGAACGCCTTCGGCGAATCCGACAGATTGGCCTTCTTGATGTACTTGGCATTCCAGCCGAGGTCCTTCTTCCACTCGGCGGTAAGGTTCCCAGGGTACTTCGGGTCGTTTATCCAGTTGCGGAATGCAGGTCCGATGGACTGCTTGCTGGGGCATAGGAACCATACCACCAGACGGAACTTGCGTATCGTACCTAGGAACTCCTTCATCATCGCGGACGAGTTGCTGGAGTTGCCGTCTCCGGCTATGAAGTTCTGAGCCTCGTCCAGAATCAGCAGGATCGTCACGTCCTTGCCGTTGTCCCGCAGTATCTCGTAGATCTTCCAGAAGGTGTCCCTCATGGTCTCCACGTGGTAGACGCCGTTGGGGCATTCCACGACGAGCTTCCCGTTGCCCAGCTTGTGGAAGAAGATGATGTTCGTGAGGACGAACACCTTCCCCACGGCGGGATACATGCCCTTGACCAGCTGCTCGGAAACGGCGATGGCCGTATGGGTCTTACCTCCGCCGCGGAATCCGGATGTCAGCCATACGGCTCCGGGGAAGAGCATGTCGCCGTAGATCCCCTCGGCCTGCGACCTGCCCATCGGAATCCCCCCAGATCGACGAGCTGGATGTCATCGTCCTCTTTCGCCAGCTCCAGCGGGGCCTTGTCTATCAGGCCCACGGTGCGCATTATCTGCTCGTAGACCATGATGTAGTGGCGGTAGACCCTTCCGGAAACCCTCAGGTTGTCATCGTCGTCGGGTAGAGGCTCCATCCGCTGCAGCGCCTCGTACTCCTCGAACTTCCATAGCATCTGATCGGGACAGCATGGAGAAAGGCATAGCTCGAACGTGCGGAGGTAGGATACGCAGTAGTCGCCCAGCGAATATCTCTGGACCATCGTGCGCCATGCGGAGTTCAGGTCCGTGGTCAGGTCCTTGTAGAGCGACGTCTGGGTGGTCATGCGCAAGCCTCCATCAGGAACCAGTCCATGTCGTCCAGATAGAATCCGTCCAGATCGCGGCGGACGCGGTCGTGGACGGGTCCGGTGACCCAGTCCCTCATCCTTTCAGGCTCATGGTCCTCGGATTCTCCGGGGGCCTCGGACTTCCAGTACTCCTCGGATGTCGGGTCCTCGGAATCGCTCTCCTCCTTGGCCTCCTCCTTGGCTTCGGCCTCCATCTTCCCGAAGGCTTCCTCGGCCTCCTTGTAGATCGGTAGCTTCGTTATGTCGAACGGCTCATCCTCGTGCTCGGCCTCGTCCTGACGCTCCATCGCCCTGTTGGGGTCCATCTCGTCGTCCTTGGCCTTCTTCCAAGCCTCGTACTCCTTGGCGAACTTCTCCTTGGCCTCGTTGTACTCCTTGATGGACATCTCCATCTGCTCGGCGTCCTGCTCGGCCTTGAGCTTGTCATCGTCCAGAAGCTCCCTCAGCATCTCGTAGTCGATGCGCTCGTTCTTCCCGGAGGTGGCCGCCATCCACATGGTCTCGGAGATCGTGCTCTTCTCGCGGACCTCCTTCACGTGCTTGTCCACGCCCTTCAGGCGTGCGTACATCTCGTTCTTGGCCCTGCGGACGCTCAGGTCCCTAAGCGCGGTTCCGCGCTTGATGACCTCTCTGAGCTGGAGCAGGTCCTTCTGCTTTTCAGGCTCGTTGACCAGCGGTCTTCTCGACCATATCATGCTGGGGCGGTGGTTCACCACGTAGCTGCAGAACTCGACGTCGCGTATCTTGGACATCTCCTCCTTGAGCTGACGGTTGAGTTCGTCCTCCAGCGCATCCCACCACCACGTGGCGGATTTTATGAAGGTGTACTCGTCGCCGTAGGTGATGGCCTCGGCGGTGTTGGAATCGGGACGGGTTATCATCACCGACTGCTCGAACGGCTGGTTCTCAAACATTCTGAGCAGCCTCCGATTCCTGGGCCTCCTTCGTGGCCCTCTTCATCTCCTTGGACTTCTTCTTGCGGTCCACCAGCTCCTCCATCTGGACGCCCAGCTCGTCCATGAAGATGGAGCTGGGGTCCTTCGACGCAAGGGCGTTGAGGACCATCGCACCGCCCTTGACCTGAGCGGTCTGGAGGGCGGTGTGAAGCTCGGCGTTGGCCACCTGAAGCTCCGCGTACTGGGTGAACATCGACTCGTACTCGTTGGAGCGAACGAGGAAATCGTACGGGGAATCGGTGCAGTTGGGGGACGGGATGTACTTCCTTCCCTGAACATGGAACTTGAACTTCCACTTCTGCACCTCGAAGTCGTTGATCTCCATCCCCGCAAGGTCTATCGTATCCGCCTCAAGCTTGAGGAAGACGGACTTCAGGACCACGTGGCGGGTCCTCGATACGGCTGAAAGCTGGAGGGGGTTGTCGATGCCGAAGAAGACTGTCTTGCAGATCTCCTTGAAGCCCTGAGGCTGCCAGCAGAGCCTCCCCTCCTTGTTGTAATAGCGGACGATCGGCTCGATGTCCTGCCTCATCTCAACGATCTGGTGGACGCCCACGTAGATGACGTCCTGAGGGTTCATGATGTAGCCCACGAGGTATCCGGACCAGAAGGCCAGCAGCATGAGGATCATCCAGAGCTGGTAGAACACGTCGGGCGTCGTTCCGGGCCATATCATGTCCCCGATGTACGGACCGAGGGTCAGCAGGAGGACGATGTAGGACAGAGGCTCGTTGAAGGCCACCATGGCATGCGTCCTGTTGCGGAACGAGGCTCCGACGATGTGGCCCACGAAGACCAGCAGAACGGCCGGGAAACCCATCACGACCGAGTCAAGAACGCTCATACCAGCACCCCCATGACGGTAAGGACCGTCGTGAACAGGAGGATGCCGCTGGCGATGTAGCGTCTGAGTACGGCCGTGACGAACAGGGCGATTATCTGGCCTGCAAGGAGGACGGTCTCCCAGTTCTCGGTCACGTATTCGAATGCGGCGTCCACGGACTGGCCCTTGGCTATCCAGATCATCAGAAGAAGCCCTCCCACCGCCGCACCCACGTAAAGGCCGGTCAGCTTGGACATTGCGCCGCCTCCATCATTCCGCATCTGGGGAACCCGGGTCCGTCACCGCGTATAGCCGTCATTCGATTCTTCCTCCCGGCCATCGAGCGGTCGGGCGATGGTGAGTGATTCGCGAAATAGCATTTAACCGAGCGATTTTCGATGGGATGCGGTCAGAAGGAACGGAGGTGTCATGCGCTGCACGAGTGCAAGGGAACCAAGAAAACGCAACCCCTTAAATACGGAGTCCAGAAGGCCGCATTCCGAGGCTGGAAGGAATCGGGAATCGGTGCGGTCCAGCATCAACTTTGAACTTTGCATCCGAATGCAAAGTTGTGCAAAGCTGCACATCCCGAGGTCACGAGAAGACGAGGCGGACTGCGATTCCCGATCAGAGGGCATCGGAGGTCAAGGAGAATCGCGCTCCGCTTGATTTGCAGGCATACGTCGAATAACGAATTCGTCAATCGACGTCAGAAATCGATGCCGGAAGGCCATGCAGAAACGGAAGCGGAGAAGTAAGGGGTTTCCCGGCTTGCGCCGGTAAGAGGCGATCAGCCGATTACAGCCCTGAACACGAATACGATGACGATCAGGGCGACGATGATGATCATCAGGACCTTGAGGATGTCCTTCATATCGAGTTCCTTGTCCTCGGATTCCTTGTCGGGGTCGGCATGGGTGGCGATCACGTTGATGATGAAGCTCTCCTCCACCGGCTCCCTGTCGCCGTCGGTGACGATCAGGGTCACGTTGAAGCAGCCGTTTACGGCCGCCGTTCCGACGATGTGTCCGTCATCGGAGATGGAAAGCCACGAGGGGGATTTGCCGTAGTCGATAGCGACCTTCGCGCCTGCGGGGTCCACCGTCACGGGGATGTCCAGCTTGTCTCCGACCCTGACGTACTGCGTCTGGATGCTCTTGACGATGATCGAGTCGTACTTGACCTCGCCGTCTCCGGTGACCTTGGTTCCGTCGATGGTTCCAGTGCGTCCGACCTGAACCTTGGAGCCTGCATCGTTGGCCATTGCGGTCTCGATGACTCCCTGAACCTTCACGGTCCCTGCGTTCCTGATGGTTCCCTCTCCGAGGATCTTGCCCTCCGCCTCGACCGTGAGGATGGAGGAGGCGGGAACCACGAGGGATGCGCCGTTCAGATTCAGTTCGCCATCGACTTTCGCGATTCCGGTGACGGTGATGGTTCCGTCGGAGGATTCCTCGAAGTCTCCGCTGATGACGACGGAGCCTCTTGCGAAGGCAAGGCCCTTCTCTCCTGCGGTCACATCGACGAACTCGACGCCGTTGGCCATGTTGGTGTCGAACCAGACCTTCCCATCGACGGAGCCTCCGGCGGGGACCTTCATGAGCCTGTTGACTGCGACGGTCTTTCCGGCATCCACGGTTCCGGTGATCTCGGCCTCCTCGACCTTGATGACGATGATCCCGACGGTCTTCTCGCCGGTTGCATCGATGGCCGTGTTGGTGATCAGATCGAATCCGTTGGCAAGCCTGATGCCGAGCATCTTCTCGGTCCCGTCCACGGCCGCACCGTGGAAGCGGACCTCGGTTTCTCCGGAGGAGATGATCTCGGCGTCGAAGGACTGAGCGTAGGTCCTGATGGTTCCGTCGGCGTTGGGTGCGCATCCGAAGACGACTGCGGCATCGGTGAACCTGTTGCCGCTCATCGTGAGCTTCTTGATGGACCCGGATGCCTCGGACTCGATGTCGTCGGCAACATCATCGGTAAGGCCTGCACCGCCGCGCTGGGCGATGGCGATGTCGGCGGAGAACTCGGAATCCACGATCTCGATCTTCGCGTTGTCCACTCCGATGATGTTGATGTCCAATGCGGAGCCGAAAACGGACTTCTCGACGAGAAGCGACTTGACGTTGGTAAGGCTGAGTCCGAAGGAGCCGTAGCCCTTGATGTCGCAGGATTTGACGATGAGTTCGACGGGGCGAACGTCGCTGGCCAGATTCTTTCCGGAGATCGCGGATACGACGGTTCCGTCGCCTTCCATCACGAGGTTCCTCAGGACCACCTTGTAGCGTCCCTCCTCGGAACCGCTAGCATCCAGCTCAAAGGAGCCGGCGAACCTGTGGCCGTTTCCGTCGATGATGATGTCCTTGTCGATGAGGACGGCATCGGTTCCCTTGACATCGTTCAGGATGCCTACGGTGGACTCCTTCTTCGCATCGGCGACTGCCGCTGCAAGGGTAGCGTAGTAGGTGCTGTCGATGACTGCCTCGGCGGAGTTCCTGACGATCTCGGGTGCGTCGCCGACGAAGGTTGCCTTGTTGAAAACAAGAGTCTTGTCAACATCGATTATATTGCCGTCGAAGGTCCCCCCGTTGATGGTCAGCTTCGATACGATTGTTTTTGTGAATTCGTTGTAGTTGTAGACATCCCCGGTGAATGTTCCTCCGTTGATGGTGAGGGTTCCGAGGTCGTGGGATGCACCGCATCCGCAGTTGATGACGGAGTACTTGCTTTCGGCATCGAAGTTTCCGCCTTCGATGGTGCAGACATTATGGTTCTGGACAGCGGCCTGAGTATAGTTGGTGAATGTTCCGTCCTTGATGAGGATCTTCGCCCCATCGTCGTTCTTTATGGTGTTGATTCCTCCAGTGAATGTTCCTCCGTTGATGGTGAGGGTAGGCTCGGCATGGTTGACCCCCTCGACATACCCCTTCCTCTGGTTGGATTTCTCTCCGTAGCTGTAGTATCCGTTGTCCAGCAGGCTGGAGAAGTGGCCGTTCTGAGTGAACGTTCCGCCGTCGATGATCATGATTCCGTGGTTCAGCACCGCATAGTAGGAATTGCCACCGGAATCGGTGTCGCTCTTGCCGTTCTCCTTGGAGCGGTCGAAGGTTCCGCTCATGATATTGACAGTTCCGTTGTTGAACAGAGCAGCCTTCCCATGGGTTATGTTATCGACGGTTCCGTTCTCGCCGGAGTCCTTAACCGTAAGCTCGGCTCCGAAAAGGACCGTAATCGTATCGGATGATACGTTGGTCAGCTTGTGGCCGTTGAGGTCGATGGTTATCTTCTTGTCCGCAGGGATGGTGACATCCTCGGTCACATCGCCTGCCAGCTTGAGCACGGCTCCCTCTCCGGCCGCGCTGATCGCGTCCTTCAGGGTGGGGTACCCTTTCTCATCCACGAAGACCACGTTCTCGGCGACGCCTTCCTCCGCATCGGTACTGGGCATGCAGACCAGTACCGCAGAGCAGACCAGCATCGCGATTGCGATTATCGCGAAATTGTTCTTCAGTTCCATTCTACCACCTAGGTTGGTGCGCCATACCATCGGCATGGCATGGGGTAGAGTGCGCCGAGCCTTGTTAAATCGGGGATAAACCGATTTTCAGTGCAATCCATCAAACCATGATTCCCTGCAAACACAAGGAACCGAAAACTCTTATAAAGGAAACATAGTCGGAAAACCATCTGGCCATCGCACAACCATTAAATAGCGTCCGGGTGAGAATCTACCGTCGATAACCATGATGGAGAAGATCGACATCAAGAAGGCCCAGACGATAGCGAAGAAGAAGGGACTCGTCCCCGGAAAGGTCAAGGGAACGAAGGCCATCCAGTTCACCAAGGGCGGCAACGCCAAGCTGGAAAGCATCACATGGGAAGAGTTCGAGCAGATCCTCAACGAGAAGGGGCTGGCGGTCTACGAGTCCGCCGGCTTCATGAGGCTCATGAAGGCTTGAACACGGCAACGCCGTCGCTGCTCGTCTTGGCATCCATCCCGCAAGAGATGGATTCCATCCGAGTCGGCGACGGCCCCTTTAACCGCGCGTATTATTACACGCGCGTGCATATACCTACGTGGTCGCGGCCGGAGCACCGCTGCATCTCATTCCTCAATTCCGGCCCCGAACCTCTACTGTTTTTCGGGACCTCGGACGCGACCTAGAATCCCCGCTAGCGTGGTTTCCTTTGGATTTGACGAACGAACGGGCATATTCCCGATACGGAGTTCATACCTGCATTCTGTCGGGGTTTTAGCGATACATTCCGCCGATTCATCAACAAGGAATCGTGTATAATTCATGCTAAAGCATGAATTAAAACGAGATTTAGGATTGCACAACATGCGATGATGATCATCGAATCAACAATATGTGCGGAAATGAAGAGAAATGGTCCAAAAACCACCGTTTAACCATCATGCGGTGGAATCAGAATGATGCATTCCCACCACATCGGGAAAGTTCCAAAAAAAAGCGTCGTGCCGATGGTTGCTCCCCATCGGACACTACTGTGTTTTCCAACTGGTTCAGCAATATGCGAACGAACCGGTTCTATAAATCCAATCGTGAATGAAATCCACCATGTACGGATACATCCGCGTCATGTACAGGTCCCGTTCCTCGTCCAATAGATTGTAGACGCCTTTGTCAACGAACAGATCTATAGCATCGTTCAACGAGATTCCATACGTGTTGGCATACTCCATGGTAATGTTCGCTTTCATGATTTGATATTCCCGTTCTGGGAACTTGACGAATTCAACCACGGAAGTTCATCTCCTGAAGGTACATTTCCATGATGGCATCAGGACCCAATCTGCACAAAGACTCATCTAGCCTTATTCTCCGGAATGTATCGGAGCGCATGAATTGAGTCAAAGCGTCGTTCTGTGAGATTCCGAATCTTTCGACCAACATCAATGATATATCTGCTGCAATGTCACCGGGGTCTGGTTCGAATACTACCATGTGATCGCTTGCCTCCACGCTATCGATGAATTCAACGAATCTTAAACTTTCGCTATTCCCAAACGCAATCTGCAAGCCAATCTTCTTCGGATTTAATTTGTAAATCATTTCCATTTTGATGTCGTCTGGAAGTTCCGACATGGGAATGCCCATATTTTCGGCCAACTTCTGGTAATCACTAATGATTTTTCCAGTATTGCCATCCATTATATCGCCGATGATCATGTCGTACGGGTTGACCCCGCCGTTCTCATAAATCTGCAAAATCATGTTCAACCATTCAAGGGGGCTGTCCAATTCTATCATTTGAATATCTGGATCACGTCTGGCGTCACCTGCATGAAAGATGTATGAATTGACATATCCTCCACGCTTATGGGACCAAACATCAGATAAACCGTGGCTGAAACTGAAATAAGCCGATTTACCGAAATCTGATTCTCTACGTGCTAATGAAAATTTGAACTTTTTCGGCCTGACATTCTTCGGTCCACCATGGAATATCGGAATATCATCCAGTTCATGCCTGAATCTACCACGATAATTCCTTGATAGCCATTTCATTTAAATCGGATTACTTATCGTCATTCGGCTATTTCTATCCGGTTATAGCAAAAATGAAGGAAAAAGGGGCTATCGACCCCATTTGGTTTTAAGCGGAATCCTGCTCGAACCAGCGATCGAGCGGGGTTATCTTCATGTCGCAGGAAATGGCGTCCTTGACCTGCTCGTATCCGTATCCGGACATCTTCTGCTGCATGAACTGGAACGATTCGATCATGCCCATCTTCTGCTCCTCGCGGAGGTCCTTGATGCTGGTTGCCAGCCAGAAGACGGCGACGTTCATGAGTTCGGTCTTGGTGTATCCGGGGGTGACGATGGAGATCTGATCGAGGATGGCCCTAGACCTCTCGGACATCGGATACGTGCGCTGGGTTAGACCCGTGTTGGTGTTGGAACGAGTCATCCCTCATCCACCTCCGAGAAATCCTCTATCGCAGCCACCGACTGGGGGCGTCCCATCGATGCCAGCATCTCCCTGAACCTCCTCTCCGATTCGCTCATCGCCGGTCACCATCCCTGCAAGGCGATAAACACGGAACTCAGGTCCGGATTCGTAGTTGACGATGCCTTTCGAATTCAGTCTGTTCAATGCCCCCACGAGCTGCTGGCGGGTTGCGCGGGGGAAAACGGCCCTCATCTCGGAAACCATGTGTCCAGAGCCGTCCTTCATGTATGAAACGATCGAGCTGTCCAGCTTTCTGTTGCGTGACGAAAGGCCGCGGCTGGCCCTTCTCGGTTCTTGGCTTACATCTGTCAAGTTCAGGTCGCTGTTGCATGTAGCGGAAATCATCGTGACCCAGTCCGGGGCGGCGGCGCGGACAGTAGGGGACGCCACCATCCCCGGAGTAAGTGATTTTTCCCGACCGTATTAATACAGTCGGGAAGATGGAACAGGCTGGCAATCAGAGGTCACGTCCCGTGGACTCCCTCGCGACGGAATTGTTCCAGCAAATCTTCGCTTCGTCCTCGGTGTTTCCAAGTGCAAGTATCCCCCTGCAATCCATGCAGGTGACCCCGAAGAGGCTGTGGGACGATTCCACCGCGTAGCATGTAGGGGCCTTGCGGCAATGGGGACAGAGGGTCAGGCGTATCGATGTCATGAGGGGACCCCCGATGCGGCATCGGCCATATGAAGGGAACCGTTCATTCGGCGCACCCCCTGCCGATCACCTTGGCCGTGGTGTACGGGGTGCGCTTCCTGAGGGTCGGATTCACTCCGGTAACGGTCGTCAGGACGACGTGCGCGCTGCTGACCGCTATGCCGTCGCATCCCCCGCTGACCATCTCTCCTGATGACTTGCGGGCATCCTCCGGCGTGGCGCAGTCCTTGACCACCAGAAGCCCGTTGTCCAGATACATGGTAAGACGGTAGAACTCCCAGTCGGTCATAGGACCACCTCAACCGAGGACATGTCGGGCGCGAACTCCGCCTTCAGGTACGTCACGGATGTGAAGCGGCTCACGGATTCGAGCTTGGGGATGGTCAGCGTGTAGTTGCTGCATTCGACGCCCCCGTTCTCGTCCGGAGCTATCCTGATGCGCCTCATATCGCCCGACATCAGGACCCTGTAGCGGTCGGCCACGAACCAGTCCGAGCTGATCGTGTGCTCGGAGTCCCTGCGGACGGTAACGCCGGGGCGGAAGACCTGCATGTATGCCGGCAATGACGCTTCTGGGTGGACGGCGGTCCTCCTGAACTCGGCCAGCTTCCTGCTCAGCGCGTCGATCAGACGCTCCTTCCCCTCCATCTCCTCCGCCTTGCTCTTCAACGCGGAATCCCTCTCCTCCAATGCAACGGCAAGGGACTTCCGCGATTCCTCCAGCTTCGCTTCCAGCTCCTTCTTCTCCGATTCGCCGGCCGAAGCCATGTCGGAGATCGTCCTGCCAAGCTCCGAAACCTGCTCCTCCATGCTCTTCCTGACGCCCTCCATCTCGGCGACCTTGGCTTCGGATTCCGTCAATGCCTTCCTCAGCACCTCGACCTCTTCCCTGTTGGGTTTGACGGACTTCTGGGCCAGCTTCTCCCTGAGCTTCGCTATGTCCGCATCCTTCTGGCGTATGGTGGCGTTGGCGTTGTCCAGCTTCTGCTTGTACATCGCGGCGACATTGTTCATCTCGCAGTTCATCTGCAAAAGCATCCCGCTCTTGGTCAGCGTCTCGCATAGCTCGGGGGAACACTTCATGAGGGCGTTGGCCAGCTCTATCGACGGCTTCCCGCCCTTCATGAAGATCCTCTTCAGGAACTCGAAGCGATCGGGAACCGACATCTCCAGAAAGAACTCCGCCCCGACCTTCTCTATCGGTATGGCGAAGTAGCAGTTCGATTCGATGCGCTTGTCCTTCAGGCGGACGAAGTAGGTCTCCCCGGGCTGGATGCTGACATCTGACTGGCGGTCAACGTAGACCGTGACGCCCGAGTACGTGCTCTTCACGGAGCCGCTGCTGTCGCGGACGAAGGTGAGCGGGACGGCTGATGCCAGAGAAACGACGGCGGGATCCCTCCTGTCGAATTCGACCTTGGGGCTTTCGGCCTTCGAGGTCATGCAGCTGCCTCCGCCGCATCCTCGGATGTGATGGAAACGATGAACGCATCATCGAGGATCGTCACCCTGTCGGCGACCCTGCGCATCTGGACGGCCAGCGAACGCTCGTAGGACATGATCTCGATCCTCTTTCCCAGAGCGCGGACGTACTCGATGGCCGGGATGAAGTCCCTGTCGCCCGAGATGATGACCGCCGTATCGTAGGAATCGTCCACGGCTCCGGCCATGAGCCGTGCGGCCAAGGCGACATCCACCTCCTTCTGATGCTCGGTATCGAAGATTTCCCTCAAATCCAGCCCCCAGCCGCTGTGCATCAACACATCGTGGAACGGCTTGGTGGTATCCCGCTCTGCCGTGTATATACGTCCGTCGAAGGCGGTGGCCTCCACCAGATGGCGTCCTGAAACGGCTACGTTCTTCAGCTCCGCGTAGTCGATGAGGAATCCGCGCCTGCGGACCTCTTCGAGAACGTTGCGGACATCCAAGAACACGGAAACGCGCTCCATATGCGTCCTTCCAGCCATCGCCAGCTCGGCCTTCAGGGACTCGTTCTCCTCGCGGAGCCTCACGATCTCCTCGGATTCCCCTCCGTCCAGAAACGTTCCGACGATCTCCCTCAGCGCGGCCGCTCTGGACGAGAACCTTCCGCTCCTGACCATCTCATCTATGGCTTGGGACTGGGCGGAGGTTATGCCGCTCGAAAGGATGCTGGTGCTCTGGTCCATGCTCGGTCCTCCGACGGCGCGTCGGAATCTGGCAATGTGATCCTGATGTCCACATCGTCGCCCTCCTTCAGATCCATCTTCGCCAAGTACTGTCCGGGAACCGTCACATAATAAGACGATCCGTTCTTGCGGATGGTACCGGGGAACTGTATCCTCGTGCGCAAGCACTCACCTCCGTTGATCTCGGCGTTATCCGCCGATTTCTCCCTTCTTTCGTTCTTCATCTGTGTGCCTCCCATTTTGGGATGTGTGGTGTTCAGACCCGATGGGTCAGACGAAGAACGTACATCCTAATATTTAACGAATACCAAAATTCAACTTTAGTTGAATAATATTGAATCGTTCAAAGATTCAACAAACTGGGATTTTTATACGTTCCTAAAGATAGTCAAAAGCCCTGCCAGATTGCTGTGTGAATGTGGTGTTCGTCGAATCTGGCGGGGTTCCGGTCAACAGAGGACCTTATCGACCCAAGGGCATCTGTCGCCTATGCTGAAGAACGCCACCGGGTCGGATTCCACCGACAGCACGGAGCCGTCGCACATGGAAAGGGAAAGACAATGCTCCGAAAGTGTAAGGCCCATGACGGAATCCATGCGATACGAGCGATCGCCGCAATGGATCCTGTTACCGACTATTGCCGCTTTCTGCATGATTGTACAGTTTGGTGCGGTTTTATAAATGTTTTCCTATAAAGGACAATTTATCACAAAAAGGAAAAGACGGAAGCAACGAAGATAATGGGGTCCCCGTGCGGAACACGGGGTCTTGCCGGCTCGACACGGCAAGATAGGTTAGGACCATTGGATTGCTTCCGGAAGGCTATTGCCTCCGGACTCTATTTAAGAACCGTGGCGATTGACCGCGCGGCCATTCAATAAGGGACGACCGCGCGGAATGACAAACATCGTCCCGATTTACAATCGGGCATCGGAGTATTTAAGGATTCTATCAAAATTGTGATTCGTGGCCGGACAGCGTCCCATCCTCGTGATGCCGGCCACTGCGATCCGCGATTGGACAAGAAGGTGCTGCGCACGCACGACAGGTGGTCCAATGCGCAGCGTGTGTCCATGGACACGGACCGAATCCTCAGTTCCCGAGGACTCTATTTAAACACCATGGCGATGGGCCTGCTGGACTTCCCGCTCGTCACTTGTTCCTTCTCTCATGGTAGATCGTGTAGACGAAAACCCCGAACGTCAATACCGTCATGAACACGGTCAGCATGACCATCAGATACATCGGACCACCTCCACTTCCCAGAAAGGATGCGACCTCGGCGACTCACCGGCGACCCAGCAGACATCGCGGTTCTCCCCGAACGTCGGTTCCAGATCGACCTTCACCGCCTTCAGATTCGACCTGCTCACCGATTGGTCCGACGCATACCGCGATTTGGCCGACTCCTCGGAGAAGAGCTTCGCATCGAAGTAGAACACCGAATCCCCCTCGCTGCTGTACATGATGGGATTCGCAGTGCTGATCGGCTTCCACTCCACGGTCAGAGCGGAACCCGGGGTGAAGAAGTCGGAATTCGGCGGGATGCCGCGCGTCCACATCCCGTCGTCGTTGACGAATCCCACGGAATCGGTTCTGGTCCTTCCTAGACGGTACAGCTTCGCGCTGAATCCGCAGCGTTTCTCCTGAAGCAGATTGAACGCCCGAACCCTTGCGTCCCTTATCAGGTCGCATTCGGCCAGCGCGTGGGTCCCGTCGGGGAATTCCACGAAGTACGGCATCGGTCTTCGCCTCCTGAGGACATCTCGTCCCTCCAAGCCAGCATGGCTTCGAAGGGCGTATCTCCGATCTTCGAGGACGCCTTGCACTTCGGACAGATGAAGCAGTACCCCCTGCCGCCGGGAATCCTTTCGGTTCCGAGTACGGGGGAAACCTTGCACCTCCTGCATTCGGCCATCGGCCAAGGTACTTCCTTCGGGTCCTCCGCCCATAATCCGGCCGCCTTGCGGAGATTCTGGGCCGATACGGTCCGATGGCATCTCGTGCAGGTCATCCTGCATCCCGATGCGACATCCAGAGTCATGCGCGACGACCCGCAGTACCTGCAGCACGGAATCTCCGTCATCGGAGGGTCCCCCATCTTCTCTCCAAGGCATCGGCAAGAACCTCGACCTGCTCCTTCGGGACATCCATCTTAACCATGGAGCCGTCCGACGATATGCTGGCCACGACCATCCCGTAATCCGACGGGGAAACGGTCCACGACCGGGTTCCGTTTCCGAACTCATGGACCCCTTCGCCGTCCTCGATGACGCGCATCATCCCCACGATGTCGGAGATCTGGAGCGATGAGGTCGCATTGATGCAGATTCCGTTGTAAAAGCTGCTCAGGTGTATCGCGGCCGAATCGAACTGATCGTCGTAGACGATCCTCAGGTCATCGTCCGTTCCCGCGTAATGCCATACATCGACCGTCGCCATGCGACCGCCCTCCTATTCCGATTCCGTATTCCATTCAGAACCTCCTTCAGGGATGTTCTGACGACGCGGACGGTTGATAAGCGATTCAAAAACCAGAGATGCAAGGAATAGTTGAGCTTAAATATCGAATCCATATGGATTTTGAGTTGATAGCCGCCCCCATTCGGGGGCGTAAGGTGTTTATCAGAACAGACCGAACAGGCGGGCCGCCAAGATGAGAACTATCGCGATCACGGCAATCGCGGCAATCGCCTTGATGATGCCCGACATGTCCGAGGACTCCTCCGCTTCCTCGATGGTCACCGAAACCGTATCGGAATGAACCCTGTCGTTCGCGCTGTAGACGGTCAGCTTGACCACGTAGGTTCCGGGTTCGGAGTAGGTGTGCTCGCCCTTGACGTCCCAAGACGACGTGCCGTCGCCGAACGTCCAGAGGACCTTCGCATAACCTCCCGACTCCGAGGCGTCGTAGCTTATGGTCTTCCCTTTCACATCGACCTCGGGAACGGCCTTCAGGGTCCCCTCCTTCTCCCAGTAGGCGTACAGGGTGTACTTGCCGTCATCGCCGTAGTACACCGTTACGATCTCGCCCGGCTGATGGAGAACCGGCTTGACAAGGCTCTCCGTCCATCCGACGAACGTGTATCCTTCGCGGACCGGCTTTCCCTCAGGAAGCAGGAAATTGACCGAGTCTTCGGACGATGTCTGCGGCTCCACGGTCGGCGCATCCTTCCCGCCGTTGGGATCCAGAATCAAGGTGAACACATTGGCATCGGCCTTCACCCAGAATGCGTACAGCGTCCTTGTCCCGTTCACGCTGTTCTCCTCGCTGACCACGATGTTCGCCCCTATGTCGTAGCTCGGACCTTTCGCATCCTTCGAATCAGCCCAACCCATGAATCTGTATCCATCGCGCTTGGGCTTCCCGCTCGGGATCTTGAACGAGACGGAATCCTCGAAGGTCTTGACCGGATCGAGGACGGGGCCTCCCTCTCCGCCGTTGGCATCGAAGACCAGACGGAACTCCACCTCGACATGAAGCCTCTCCCAGACGGCGTACAGATAGTATGTCCCGGCCTTCTCCACCTTGTATTCCGATCCGGGATGATACTCGGCGGGATCGCTATCGTTGACGGCCCATCCCTTGAACTCGTAGCCGCTCCTGACAGCCACGCAGCCTTCGGGCAACTTGAACGTATGTCCCCCGGGTTCGCCCTTCTCGACGATGTCCGAGGGTCCGGACTGACCTCCCATGATCTTGAAGGACAGCCTGTATTCCGTGTCCCCCTGCCATACGGCATGGAGTATCGTATCCTGTATCGTGGCGACATATTCGTCGCCCGGCTGATACTCGGCATCCCCGTTCTTCTCGGTTGACCATCCGGCGAATACGTATCCTTCGCGGATCGGGATGTCCGCAGGAATCGTGAACGTGTACGTACCTCTGGATTCGCCGTTCTGGGGACTCGGTTCGCCCTGTCCGCCGTTGGCATCGAAGGTCAGGGTGTACTTCACGACGGGTTCGTTGGACCATTTGGCGTAGAGCGTCGTCGTCCCGGGCTTCAGGATTATCAAGCTGCCCGGCTGATAGGCGACCTTGCCGTTCGGCTCGGTTGCCCACCCTTGGAAGAGTCCGTCATCGCTTCTCGGGATGCCTGCCGGTACTGTCGTCTTGTACTCGCCGCGTCCATAGAACGGACCGATGGCGGAAGGCCCGTCGGTACCGCCCATGAGATTGAAGGCCAGAGTGAACGAATCCTTCGGAGCCTCCTTCCATACGGCGTAGAGCGTGGTGGGCGTCGAATTAGTCTTGTACTGGCCGCCTGCTTCGATGGAGGCCTGCGTCGCACCTTTGCTGGTTGACCAGCCGAGGAACACATGGTCCTCCCAGACGGGTTCGTCATCAGGAATCGTGAAGATGTGGCTGGTTCCGGGTGCCTCCTCGTACATCGGCGACGGACCTCCGGAGCCTTCGCCGACATCGAAGTTCAGCGTCCAGATTTTTTTATCGACCGCCCAGACGGCATAGATGATCAGATTCCTCTCCGACGTCTCGATGGTGGAACCGCCGGTGTACTCGGCGATGTCGGATGCCTTCGGGTCCTTCGACCATCCCACGAAGAGATAGCCGTCCCTGACTGGTTTCTGGGCGGATACGATGAATTTGCATGTCTCGTAGCCCTGCTTGGTGACCGGCTCGGGAACATTCGTCGCATCGGACGCATTACCGTTGTAGGTCAGCATGTACGTAACGGACCTCATGCTCCATACGGCGAAGAGTTCGGTGGTCGTGGATTTCAGCACGACGTTGGCTTCGCCCTTGGAATAAAGTGGCTGGCTGCTGTCGCTCCTGTCCGACCAGCCGAGGAAGTCGTATCCGTCCCTGACGGGTTCCTTGGTGCTCAGGGTGACAGAGGCCTCCTTGCCCTCATCGACGGTGACCGTCTGCTTCTCGGGCGCATCCTTGCCGCCGTTGGCGTTGTAGATCAGGGTATAGGTGATCTTGGCGACATTCTTGGTCCATACGGCGTACAGCGTCGCGCTGTCGCATGTGAACTTCCCTCCGGGGCTGTACTCGACATCCCCGTTGTAGGATGTGGACCATCCCGCGAACGTGTATCCGTCCTTCGTCGGGATGAAATCGGACGGTATGGTGAACGTGTAGCCTCCCGAAGAGCCGTAGCCTGTCAGCGTCCTGTTCTCCCCGTTCCCGCCGTTGACGTTCAGGATGAGCACGTAGCTCACCTGCTTCCAGACGGCGTAGAGGGTCTTGGTTCCGGGGGAAAGGGTGATCTTGTCACCTGCGAAGTACCTGACGGTGTCGGTTCCTGCGGATTCGCCCCATCCTCTGAAGTCGAATCCGGCCTTCTTGGGTGCTCCCTCGGGTATCTCCGTCTCGTAGCTGCGCTTCTCGCTCTTGAAATGTATGTCGCCCGGACCGTCGGTTCCGCCGTCCAGATCGAATTCGAGATTGAACTCGTACTCGGTGACGGTCTCCTTCCATACGGCGTAGAGCGTGGTGGGCGTCGAATAGATCGTTATGGAGCCTCCGGGCTGGAAAGAGGCCGTAGAGGACCCGGACGTCTTGGTCCATCCGAGGAATTCGTATCCCTCCCTGACAGGCTTCGTGCTGCTGATCGTGAAGGTCGCCGAAGCCGCTCCCGAGGTCACCAGCTTCTTCTGGGCTGCAGGTGCGCCGGAGCCTTCTCCGGCATCGTAGTACAGGTACCAATAGTCGGTCTGGGCCTTCCAGACCGCGTAGAGCTTGGTGGTTCCGGGGTACAGCCTTATCGTATCGCCCGGCTTGTAGTCCGCCGACGTGTCAGACGAGCTGGTTGACCACCCGAGGAAGTCATATCCGGACTTGGAGGGCTTGACGGTGGATACGGTTGTGTCGTAGTAGCTGTCCGTGGACGAATCCGAGAACGATGTCGGTGCACCGGAGCCTCCGTTGGCGTAGTACTGCAAGGTGAAGCTGTTGTAGACCACGTCCGTCTTGACGGTTACCGTGAAGGTCTTGGTGACGCCGGAGCCGTCTCTGGCGGTTGCCTTGACGACTGCTGTACCGACTGAAAGCCCTTTGATCGTGACGGTTCCGCCCGATGTCGTATCGGTGAGACCGGTCATGGATATGTGCGAATCCCCGGACGAGATCGTCCAATTGACCCAGCGGTTGCTTGCCGATGCGGGGGACGATACCGCAGTCAGGACCATCGTGTCGCCGACCTTGACGGAGGAGGAACCGGTGATGGAGATCGACGTCACGGGTTCGTCCTTCTGCTGCCATTTAGCGTAGAGCGTAACCGTCTTCTGGGGCGTGTACGGGTCGTTCGTCGTACCAACATATGTTCCGCCTGAGGGTTGAGTATACCATCCGAGGAAGTTGTGGTCGGTGCGTGTCGCTGCGGGAAGAGTGATGTCCTCACCCATGGACCTTTCAGATGTTGTGTTGCAAGAACCGCCGTTGGCATTGAATATTATACGATAGTAGACGTTGATAGTTCCAGATAAATTAACCGTACCATATCTTCCATAATTGTAATGAAAATTGAAATTGTATTCGCCAGCGGATGTTGGCGTTCCAGTTATAGTATGGTCTGTATTATTATTGGAATTTTCGTATGAAAGGCCATCTGGTAAACCGTTATTGACATTCAGGTAATTGGGCATGAATGATCCGGCCATTTTCTTAGAGTAGGATTTGCTAAATGATTCTCCGACATAGGCATCCATCACTGGCGGCTCCCATGTATAGTTTGTTTCAGTAGCACCATAAATCGGAAGATCGTATCCGACTCCGGGAACCATCACCAGCGTGATCGTCTTCCCGCCGATCGTCATCTCCGTTGTCTTCTCCAGCACCCCGTATACCTCCGAGGTCCTGAAGTTCACGATCAGCCCCGAGCCTGCAAGCATGACCTCCAAGCCCTTGCCGTCATGGCCTTGGAAGTCTATCGAGACCGCTCCTTTCTCTATGACGTAGTAGTACGCGCCGTCCTCAAGGGCATCCCACGGTACTGTCACCCCTCCGTACGGAAGGGTGGCGGAGCCGTAGGACACAGGTTCCGCGTCCGCCTCGGCGACGGAATCCGCTATGAGGATCCCTGCCACGGACAGGACGGAGAACAGGGCCAGCGCGAACGCCAAGCGTCTTCTCTCTTTCTCCATTTCAATCTTCTCCGAAGGAGCGTCGGGTCCCTTCGGAGATGGGATCCCGCGCCCCCGATTCGTTGTCCGCATGTGAGCGGACGCGGAGTGAATCGATGGAACGGCCACTTAACTTGGAGAAAACCTTGGGAAGCATCGAAGATTGGGACTGGGGATACAAGGAATCGAAACCGCTTAAATATCGATACATGAAGTGGATGGAATATGGCGATGCGTTCATCTGACGGGATCGGAATGAGTGTTGCATAATCCGTCGTTTCCGATTCATGGATTTCGCCAGCATGGGCTAAGGTTTGATAACCTTTGAAATGATTCCATCAGCGTGGACATGAACGAGACGGCGGTACGAAACGGTGCTTCGCAGATGGCCGATCTGACATTATTCATCGAACGGGATGCCGGGATGCCCGAACGGGGCCTAATAGACCTAACATCCGAGCACGTACGGAACGTGCTTCCTTCGCTGCTGAAGGACAGGACCACCAAGGGCAATATCGTCTGGGGGACGGATGCGTACGCGGACCTCGGGTACGGGTGCTCCGACTTCATCTCACCCGAGGCCTTCAGAACAGGAATCCCCGTCCGCCTCAAGGCCAGAACGGAGAAGACCGACTCCGAGCAGCTTTCCAGAACCCGCGGGAAGGCCGAGGTCTTCACGCCCGGATGGATCTGCAACAGGATGAACAACCACTGCGATTCCGAATGGTTCGGACGCGAAGACGTCTTCAATGTCGATAACGGCGACGGGACTTGGACCGCCACCGAGGGGAAGATCGCATTCCCGGAGGGGAAGACATGGAAGGAATACGTCGATTCCCGCCGCTTGGAGATCACCTGCGGGGAAGCACCGTTCCTCGTTTCAAGGTACGACGCATCCACCGGCGAACCCATCCTTCTAGGCATGCGCATCGGGATTTTCGACAGGAAGATGAGGGTGGTTGACGAGAACGCGACCTCCGAGGAGGAATGGATGGAATGGGCCGTCAGAGCACTCCAGTCCTGCTACGGCTACGAGTTCCAAGGAGACAGCCTGCTGATCGCCAGAGTGAACCTTCTGGAATCATTCGTCGATTACTGTATGGACCGCCTCGGGCATGCGCCCGACGAGAAGACGGTTTCACATGTCGCCAACATAATCTCGTGGAACCTCTGGCAGATGGACGGGCTTAGGTATTGCCCGCCGTATGCGGTCATGCCCGCGGTTCAGTTCGACCTTTCGATGTTCGGTCCGGATTCGGGAACGGCCTCGAACGAGAAGGTCCCGTTCCATTCTAAGATATACGATTGGAGACGCGACAATTCGGTCGCTTTCATCAAATGCAGAAAGAGGGGGAAAATGGACAGGAAGCTATTCGACTATGTGATTGGAAATCCGCCGTATCAGGAAACTAAAGAACATACCAGCGATAAACAGATCTACAACGACTTCATGGACTCTGCATTCCAAGTGGGCGACCGCGTGGAATTAATCACCCCCGCCCGCTTCCTTTTCCGCGCAGGAAACTCGTCAAAGGAGTGGATAGACAGGATGCTTGATGACCCGCATCTGAAAGTCCTCCATTACGAACAGAAGAGCTGCAACGTATTTCCCGGAACCGACATTAAAGGCGGAATTGCTATTACGTATCGTGATTCCAACTCCGTTATAGGTCCTATTGGAACATTCACCATTTATGAGCAACTGAATTCGATAATACTCAAAGTAGTCAGTAATGAATTCATTCCAATTACTGGTTACATCAATGTCCAGACCAAATTCAATCTGGATGCACTCTATGAAGATAAACCCGAATACAGAAAACTCATCGGAAGCGAAGGAAGGGAACGGAGGCTGACAACCAGCATATTCTCGCTGGATATTTTCAAAAAGAATCGGGCCGAAGATTCGGATGTGGCCATTCTCGGATTAGTCGGAAACCGTCGCGAATACAGATGGATCGATTCAAAATATATCGAAGATACTGAGTGTCTGCATTCATACAAAGTCATTTTACCCAAATCCAACGGTTCTGGCGCAATCGGAGAAGTGCTCAGTACACCCCTGATCGGGGAACCCCTGATCGGGTTTACTCAAACATTCCTAGGCATCGGTTGCTTCTCCACCGAGAATGAAGCAGAAAATTGCCTGAAGTACATAAAAACCAAATTCGCTAGGACGATGCTCGGAACGCTCAAGGTAACACAAGATAACAATCTCCCAACTTGGGCGAACGTCCCCATGCAGGATTTCACCTCGGATTCCGACATCGATTGGTCCGACAGCATCCGTGGCATCGACCTCCAGCTCTACCGCAAGTACAACCTTACCCCGGATGAGGTAAAATTCATCGAATCCCACGTGAAGGAGATGGATTGACATGCCCGCGATCTCCATAGATCCTGTATGCGTACGCCATCCGATGATCTACGCCTATACGACGCCCGGAGTCGCCAACAACGACGGATGGGTCAAGATAGGCTATACCGACCGCGACCCCGACCAGCGCATCAGAGAGCAGACGCACACCGCAGGCATCGTCGCCAAGAGGGAATGGTCCAGCACAGCCATCTACGATTCCCAATGGAAGCCTTTCAGGGACACCGACTTCCACAGATACCTCCGCTGCAAGGGCGTGGAGCAGCGCGCGGGGACCGAATGGTTCAGGATGGCTCCAGATGTCGCCAAATAGTGTCTGAGACACTTCAAGGACAAGGACGGATGCGCCACGGGCGACGGCCCCGCGCCGTACATGCTACGCAAGGAGCAGCAGGCGGCGGTGGATGCCGCCGAGAGGTACTTCGAATCCAACGAGCACGGCCAGTTCCTCTGGAATGCCAAGCCCCGCTTCGGGAAGACCTTGGCATCCTACGACCTATGCAAGACCCTCGATGCCAAGAAGGTCCTCATAGTCACCAACCGTCCGGCGATAGCCGATTCATGGTACAGCGACTACGAGAAGTTCCTAGGCCCGTCATCCGGATACACGTTCGTATCCACCATCAACGGAATCAGAGGCTGCAGATACGTCAGGGACACGGCCGATTTTCCGAACCCCGATTCCAAGATCATCAACTTCGTCAGCCTTCAGGACCTTAAAGGTTCGCTCCACTTCGGCGGGAATTACGACAAGCTCCGGTACATCAAGGATACGGCATGGGACCTCCTCATCATCGACGAGGCCCACGAGGGCGTGGACACGTTCAAGACCGACGTCGCCTTCGATCGGATAGACCGCAGATGGACCCTACATCTTTCCGGTACGCCCTTCAAGGCCATCGCCAGCGACAAGTTCGGCAAGGACGCGGTCTTCAACTGGACCTACGCGGACGAGCAGGAGGCGAAGAGGGAATGGGAAGAGAACTCCGAGAGCTGCAACCCGTACGGGAATCTTCCGGAACTAACCATGTTCACCTACCGCATGTCGGACATGATCGCCGACAAGGTCGGAGCCGGCATACCGATCGACGGAGAGAACATGGACTACGCCTTCGACCTCAACGAGTTCTTCGCCACCGACGGGAAGGGAAGCTTCATCCACGATTCCGATGTGGACAGATTCCTCGATGCGCTGACGACTCAGGACAGATACCCCTATTCCACGGAGGAACTCAGGGACAAGATGGCCCATACGCTATGGCTGATGGACCGCGTGGATGGGGCTAAGAGGCTGGCCTCGAAGCTCAGGAACCACCCCGTGTTCGGACAATATAAGATCGTCGAAGCGGTCGGCGACTTCAACGATGACGGAAGCGGGGCCAAGAGCGCACTGGAGAAGGTCCGCAAGGCTATCAGGAACAGCAACAGGACCATAACCCTCACCGTGGGCCAGCTCACCACCGGGGTCACCGTCCCCGAATGGACGGGCGTTCTGATGCTTTCCAACGTGAAGAGCGCATCCCTGTACATGCAGACCGCATTCAGGGCGCAGACGCCTTGGGAATTCCAAACGAAGGACGGCGTATGCAGGAAGGAGAACGCCTATGTCTTCGACTTCGACCCGGCAAGGACGCTGGACATCTACGAGCAGTTCGCAAACGACCTGTACAGCGACACCTCCGCAGGAAGAGGGGATTCCGGCAAGAGGAAGGAGAACGCCCGCAAACTGCTGAACTTCTTCCCCGTCATAGGAGAGGACGAGGATGGGGCGATGATCGAGCTGGATGCCGAGAAGGTCCTTTCCATCCCCCGTGCGCTCCGCTCCAAGCAGGTGGTCCGCAGGGGATTCATATGCGACTTCCTCTTCCAGAACGTCACCAACGTCTTCCATGCGTCCCCGAAGGTATGGGACATCATCGGGATGATGCCCGCAGTGAGCAGGGACGAGGCCCTTAACCTAGATCGCACGGAAGCCATGTCGGTCGATCTGGACGAGAACGGGGAAGTCGTCGTCGATAAGGCGGGCGTGATAGGCCTTTCCAAGGAGCTTTTCGGCGACAAGATATACGAGACCGATGCCGACGACCTTTCCCGGATACTCGAAGAGAAGGCCGACGGCCCCAAGTCCGCCGAAGACGTCAGGCTTGAGAAAATAATGGATTGCTTCCATCGGGACGTCACCGCCCCGATGATCGACATAGCCTCGGAGAAGTTCGAGAAGGATCTGAACAGGAGGACCAAGGGCCATCTGGAGAAATACATCGACCTGCAAGCCGAGAACCGCTTCCGCAAGGCCCTGAAGGAGCATTCCATCAACGAGCGCACGCTCAATTCAGAGATGGAGAAGGAGATCGACTCCGCCCGCGGCGATTCCGCCAAGGAGGAGGTCCGGCGCAGATACGACGAACTCATCAAGGAGAACAATCGCAACTTCACCGATGCCGCCAACGAGATATGGAACTCGGCGGCGGAGGATGCCGGGAACTGCATCGTGGAGAAGGTGGAGACCGACAGGAAGGAGAAGACCAAGAAGGAGGTCAGCGAAGGCATCAGGAACCACCTCAGGGGCTTCAGCAGGACGATACCGTCCTTCCTGATGGCCTACGGCTCCGAAGCGGACATAACGCTGGCCAACATCGATACGATCGTCCCTCCGGATGTCTTCAAGGAGGTGGCATCCATCTCGGTGGAGGACTTCCGCCTGCTGCGCGACGGAGGAGAGATGATCGGGGACGACGGGGTGTCGGAGCATTTCGACGGGCATCTCTTCGACGAAACGGTGTTCAACGACTCCGTGAAGGAGTTCATGGCCCTCAGGATACGTCTGGCCGATTACTTCGCCAACGATGCGGAGGACATCTTCGACTACATCCCTCCGCAGAGGAACAACCAGATATTCACCCCCAAGCACGTGGTCAAGCAGATGGTCGATATGCTGGAGAAGGAGAATCCCGGGTGCTTCGACGACGATTCCGCCACATTCGCGGACCTGTACATGAAATCGGGCCTGTATGTGGCGGAGATAGTCCGCAGGCTGTACAACAGCCCCGGGATCGCAAGGAAGCACCCTGACAGAGAGGAAAGGCTGAGGCATATATTCGCCCATCAGGTATTCGGTCTGGCCCCTTCGGAGATCATCCATAGGATCGTGCTGTCGTATGTTCTCGGGTTCGCGGAGAACGGGAAGAGAATGGAGCACAACCTCCGGCGGGGGGACCTGCTGGCCATGGGATCGGGGGATGAACTCAGGAAGAATCTGATCGGGATGTTCCCTGCATTGAAGTAAGGAGCAACCTATCCGCTGCGCCCGGCCGTGCTGGATGGGGCGTGGCGGTCTTTTGTAAACATGGTGCAGAAGAGCCATCCCCAGAAGGGGATGGAAAGAGTTTTGGTTCGCTTTCAGACTTAAGCCACGGCCGTCATCTGCAAACTTTGAATCAGTAAGGGCTGATATTGCCCGAATCCTTTCCATCAGAGGACATGCCCACCCAATCAGAATTGCTATGGTCCCCAAATATCGCCTGATAACCGTACGTGTTACCTACGCTTGAATAGGCATTCACGGAATCTAGAACCTCCACTCTGACGGAAACAGTGGCGAATTCCCCCGTAGCAATATTTTTCGCAGTGCACTTGACGGTATAGACCCCGGGGGCGAACTGATGGATTGTTTCCTCCAAGGTGTTCTCCGCTATCGTTCCGTCTCCGTAATTCCAAATGAGGGTGTCGTAGTTCTCCGCCCCTATTGCCGAAAGATAAAATGTGTTAGGCTCAGAAGGTCCATATTTGATTGCACTCACTGATTTGATCGAAGGGGCATTGGGGTGCGTATTTGTCTGTTCGCTGGGCTTTTCTGCATGCAGCTTTATGACCTTCACAGACGACGATATATCGGGTACACTTAGAACCAGATGTATCGAATAGTCACCTTCTGCCTTACAGGTGATGTAGAAACCTTTTTTTCCCAATACGCCTGCATCGTACTGGGTCGATGTAGCCGTCTGACCGTTGAATTCGACCGTATACAATTCTATGCACGCATCGTCCGGTTTCATCGTGAGATCGGTGGTCCACTTCTGGCCGACCACGGTGTCGGCATCGATGGATTCCAGCGTCTTCGGAGGCATCTTCACTGTTATCGTCTGAGATGCCGAGACGAATCCAGTCTTGGATACGATGACCTCGGCTGTGTACGTCCCGGGAATCAGGTACTTCATCATCCCGTAGACCCTGCTGCCGTCCTCACGGAGACATCCGGTCTGGTCCTTTGCCTTGGGTATCTCCACCTTGAAGTCGGTTATCTCTTCACCGTTCAGCGAATTGGTGACCTTCGGGGTGTAAGACATGACATAGCCATTTCCACCGACCCATAGATGATCAGATGCGATTTGCAAGACAGGCGTATCCCAATGAGCGTAGAATGTGAAATCTCCAGTCGGAGTGTATTCGGAACCCGCAAGACCGACAAGGTTTCCACCCTCCTTGGCATCGAACCATCCGAGGAACTTGAAGCCATCCTTGGTCGCATGAGGTAGTTTGAAGGTGCCTGAGGCGGTTATTACGTAGGTGTCCCGGCCATTCACCGAACCGCCGATGGAATCGAATGTTACAGTATATTCCTTCAGAATGGGGACATCATCCTCATCATCATTGCCATTGTCATTAACGCTACCGCTGTCATAAACACTCGGAGTGGTAATTATTATCGCTATCGCGATGAAGATAACACTGATTACAATGCCCGCAACTATCGCCTTGCCAGTTTTATCATTGCTTGCGACGCCTTCGCTGGTCGAAGAGACAGCGTCAGTATTGGAGGTAAATGCGGTTTTGAATTTCGCCCCGCATTTGTCACAGAATTTCGCGTCCGATAGATTCTCGGTTCCGCACATCGCACACTTCTTCATAGAATCCCACAACTCTAAAGATGTTGGACCTTCGATTTAAGCGCTGCGATTTAAGACAATTTCTGAATTTCAGACAGATCGGATGACATACTGGACATCCTGAACATGAGTAATAATGGGATAAGCATCCCCATAAGGGGATGTAAAGAATTTTCAAGGTTTCCAGAGTTTGGACGATACATAGAAATCGCCCTTTTCCGGATATTGTTTGGAAAATTTGTACAAGCAGTAGCCGGATATTATGCCCGGTATAAACAGAACAAACATCGTACCGTAAATGATGCTGTACGAATCCTCGGTAGGACGGAGGGTGACTCTGATATAATCTTCTGGAACGTCCTGAAGCAGCAAAGGGCTACAGAACATCAGAATCATAAATAACGCCATCGCCAAAGCTCCAAAGGTTGGTGAATAAAAGGATGCCAAGGCAAGGAAAACTATAACCACCAGCATCAATGCCAACAATGAGCTATACCCTTCCATAGCCAGATCCAACAATGAGTATTCCTCGGTGGAAATCGGAATGCCCGTACTTGCGCCCGAGACTACAAAAGGAATCTTCACATAGACGATGGCTAGAATGACCGATATGCCCAGTATCATCCCGAATATGATTGTGGGGATACGGTACGACATCGCCTCATCTTTGTTGATGGGGACCTTGACGTAATCCTTCCCCTCGACTTCGGAACTCTTCTCTTCGATGGCGGATTCAGCAACTGGATCGTTTTTAGATTCGGGTTTATCCTTTTCATGAATCGGATCTACCGGTTCTGAGACAGCCCCCTCTTTAGAGCAGACCCCTGTTTCATCCGCAAAGGGATCGGACAGAGGACTTCCGCAGGATCTGCAATATGTATTGCTGCACGGATTCTTGGTTCCGCACCTTCCGCAGAATACCGCATCATCCGATTTCTGAAAAGAGGTCTTGACAGAAATCGGTTCAGGCATCCGAAAGGCGGTTCCGCATTCACGACATATAGTAGCATCATCTCTGTTTTCTTTGCCACAATTGGAACAGCGTTTCATTTTTCGACCGTTCTAAGGATGTTGAACTTTCGATTTAAGCGCTGCGATTTAAGAGGTTTGGAAATGGTTTGTCGGAGGATTACAGCCAACCGAATGGCTTCAAATCGCTCCAAGTGAAGGTCCCCAGAATCAGCGACGACACTGCCTGAGGAATGATGATTCCCACCAGCAATACTATGACTCCGATTGTGAGAAGTATGCTGATTCCAGTAATCCGCCCCAACAGAATCAGAATCACTCCCGCCTCGATTATGATTGCCATCCAGAGGATGCTTGCATCGTATACAGCAGGTGTAGTCGGCGGGTCGGGTACGACGATCTCTTCTCCGCCATTGATGTGGATGGTGGCGCGTTTAAGATCGATGGATTGTACGTCCGAGCCGTTGCTGACGATCTTCTTTATCTCCAACTGGTAATTCGCACTCAGCGGTACCACAGGAGAAGATACTGCCAAGGAGCCGTCCCAATCGGCGTAGTTTTCGACCTGCGCCCAGACCGTCATGGAACCGGAACCCGACCATGTGTTCATGCCGATTTCCAGATGCTGGTCCGCCGTGTATATGCGCGGCGTGAATATCACATTCTCCGCCCACAATCTTCCGTCCAGATACAGATTCCCGTAGCAGTAGAGGTTCAGAGATTCCTTGTTGTATTTGAAATCCAGATCCTTCAGGTCGCCTTCGTTTGCTTCGTAATAGTCCTTGATCTGCGCCATCATGTTGATGGTCAGATTGATCTTCTCCACCATGGATGTCGTTCCATCCACATCGTTGACGGGAAGCGATGAGGGATGTATGTATGGGGATGACTCCTCTACAGTATCGAAAATCGTCCATGTCGCCAGCCCCGTATCATATACGTTGTCGGAAATGGTGTTGAATGTACCGACCATCTTATTCCAGAAATTGACGAGATTGTTCTTCGGTGAAAGAAGATTGGTCGGATAGTTGTTCGTACCATCATCGACATCCAAAGTAAGAGTGTTCGTCGTCCATGACTCCCCATCGGAGGACACTATCCTGTATTGGGCTTCGGAGAGGGCGGAAACAACATAGAACGCGGTCTCCGACCTCAATACAGCTACCCCGCTCACATGGTCCGTATCTTCGCCTATGGTGGAAATCATGGGTCCGGCATATGACGCTCCGGCGGGCAAGCTGTAGACACCCTCAGGAAGCGATGAAACATCGTTGGAACCCTTGGACAACGTGTACTGTTTTCCGGTATCGACATTCTGAATCGTCTTGGAGCCATTGGTTCCGTACAGGTAGATAGTCCCGGACCTTTCCGCCTTGTAGTTGTCTTCTCCCTCCAGAACATCGATGTAGACCAGCGTATCCTTGGAGGTGGTTATTCCTTGCGCCAATGAAAACCCGAGTTTTCCTTTGTCGCTTCCGTTTTCCGCAGCTATCGCCTTCCCATCCCACGAGAAGGATACTTCGAGCGAGTCAACATATTTTCCACGATCCGACGTCCATTTCGGGGTCTGCTCTAGCACAGTGGATAGCCCACCGCCGAGAGCGTTAGCCCATGCGCTGAGATACTTGCTTTCAGCAGTCAGATAGCCTGTCCCGCTTAGCATGTTCTTGCAGAATTCGTCATATTTACCGATATTCTCCTTGGTCCATTCGGCGTAGACTTGATACTCCATCGCTTGATCCCAGTAGTTCTGAGTGAAGAATATCATGTCGGTATCTGTAGGCATGATCGAAGTTGCCATGTTGACCAGAGTATTCGATGCTAAGCTAATCTTCTCAGCTTCCAATTTGGCCAAAGCCGCACTGAGTTCATTGATCTCTGTTGCACTATCTTCTTTCTCAGGCGAGGATAACAGAGAGGCTGTAGTAAACCCAGCTGCAAAACCTGCACTGAAGACACCAAGCAAGAACCAGCCGACAGGACCTATTGCTTCGGACTCGTCGTCCTCGTCCAGAACCACCACGGGCGCGAATGCCATGGCCAGCACCAGCATTGAGCAGGCGATGGCCGCAATCTGCGTCTTCCTCATAGCACGTACCTCCTTATCAGGATAAGAGCGGCGATTCCGATGAGCAGCGCGCACGCCGCGTACCTTATGACATCGTTGGAATCCTCGGATTCCTCCGGAACCCATACCGCGTACAGATCGAGCTTGCCATCGGGCGAAACCTCGTCGCCGGCCTTGTAGGTGGTTCCCTTGAGATCGGGGGACGTGTTCCAATACTTGCAGGTCATGCCCTCCCTGACGAACTTGCACTCTTGGATGGTGTACTTCTTGGAACCCGTCTGGGCATCCATCGTCCCCTGACCGCCGTTGGCGTGATAGACGATGGAGGGTCCTTCGGACGAGGACAGATCGACGTTCACGGTGAACTCCCTCTGAGAAGGGGTACCGTCCGAGGATGTCCATGTCCAGACCATCGAAACCGAATACTTACCCTTCGAGGAGTACTCGTGAGTGAACTCGGCCGATGCGGCGTCCCTGCTGAGGTTGCTGCCGTCGCCCCAATCTACCATCAGGCGCATGGACGACTTGTTGGGTGCGATGTCCGTCAGGGTCACCACCAGACCGTCAGCCTTGTACTTGGCGGATGCCTCGATCTTCACGTCGTCGGTGTCAGACTGGGCGTAGACGGTGGCCTTCCACGTCTCCACGGGGGTGGAGCCGCTGCTCAGAAGGAACGTGACCTCTTTCCCGACGAGTCCGATCTCGTTGCATACGCCGGTGACAGTGTAGACGAAGGACCCGTCCGACAGGGTGCTCCTGTTCAGCTTGAAGCAATCGAGGGTCTTCCCGTCGCATCTGACTTCGAGGGTCAGGTTGCTGTAGGTGGAGCGGATAATCTTGGAGGTGTACTTGGAGCCGATGTTGATGATGTCCGAGGCATCGACCGAGGGTTCGTCCAGAGTCTCAAGGTTCTTCGAGGCCTCGTCGAATTCGCCCGTGGTGACGTTCTTCACGGTGCACTTGACGGTATATGCGCCCGGGACGGCGTACCGGTGGATCTGCTCCAGCTCGGTCGTCTCAAACGAATCTCCGTCTCCGAAGTCCCATATCAGGACGTCGTAGTTCGCCGCGCCGATGGCCGAGAAGTAGTAGGTGTTGGGTTCGGCGGGGTTGTCGTCGGATGCGCCCATGTACCTCGTGACCTTGACAGAATTGATGACGGGCGGATCGGCGTGCTCCTCGGCCTGCTTCGCATTCAGGGTTATCGTCTTGACGGACGAATCTATCCCGGACGCGGAGAGGGTCAGCTCTATCGTGTAGATTCCTTCAGACTTGCAGGTGATGTAGAATCCCCTGTTCCCCGATTTCCCCGCATCGTACTGAGCCGATGTGGCCGTCTTGTCGTTGAATTTGACTACGTACGACTCGATGTATGCGTCATCAGGCTTCATCGTCAGAATGATTGTCCACTTCTGGCCGACGACGGTGTCTGCATCGATGGGTTCCAGCGTCTGCACGGGCATCCTCACCGTAATCGTCTGGGATGCCGACTCGAATCCTGTCTTGGATACGATGACCTCGGCGGTGTACGACCCTGGGATCAGGTCCTTCATCATGCCGTAGACCCTGCTGCCGTCCGCACGGAGGCATCCAGTCTGGTCCTTTGCCTTGGGTATCTCCACCTTGAAGTCGGTAATCTCTTCCCCGGTCAGCGAATTCGTGACCTTCGGCGTATATGAGAGTGTGCTTCCGTTTCCTCCGACCCATATCAGATCGGATGTGATCTGCAAGCCGGGTACATCCCAATGCGCGTAGAGCGTGATGTCTCCGCTCGGAGTGTATTCGGCCCCTGCAAGGCCGATGAAGTTGCCGTTCTCCTTGGCGTCGTACCATCCGGAGAACTTGGAGCTGTCCTTGATTGCAACAGGCAAACGGATGGTGCCAGTGGTAGTCTCCGTCTTGGTGCTCTGACCGTCTACCGAACCTCCGTTGGCGTCGAAGGTGATAGTGGATTCCCTGACGAGGGTGAGGGTTCCGCTATCTGTACCATATGCGCCATAACTGTCCACCCACTGCAATTCCGTTTCTCCCGCCTTGGGAATCAGAACGTAGTTGTGGTCGGTGGTCTTGCCGGCAATCGTACCAACACCATCGGGCATGTTTACCAGATAGGTTTCTATGTTCGGGTTGCCAGTGATGAAGCGACCTTTCAGAATCAACAGATTCACGTCAGAGTCCAGACTCAATGACTCGTTTCCATTGATGTGATCCTTCAGCTCTATTGTTTTGACGTTGATGTCGGCATCGGATACCGAGATGGTTTTGGATGCAGACACGTTGGAGCCGTCCTTGGATTTGGCGGTGATTTCTATATCTCCTTCCGATACACCGATGATTACAAGATCCCCGTTCCCATCGACATAATATCCGCCATGACCTTGGCTGGAGATGGTCCAAGAAACTTCTTTGAAAGCAGCATCTGATGGCGTCACATCCGCATGAACAGTAATCGTGGAACCCATCTTCACGGAATCTTCGCTGCGTATCGATATGCTTGATGCGAATTTTCCGCCATCCGTGCAAATCAGAGTGCCTGTCTTCTCGGTAACAACCTTTGTTGATTTGTTGTTGTACTGGATCTTAGCCGTTACCACTCCGGCCTTGTTCAGTTTCCCCGAGATGCTTCCATCATCGGTAATCGAAAGGCCGAAGCCTTCGGTGACGGATAGAGCGGTAATTTCCACACTGAGCATCGATGTGCTTTCAAAATTCACTTGAGAACCAGGTTTCACAAAAAATGTCTGATATGCCAAATTGCTTAATTGGGCATCTACGCTTGAAACAGGGTCTTCAATCGTACCGTAATTCACCTTCCCATAGATCGGAAGATCGGATCCATAAATCGTCGTAGAGACCAGATTTACTGTCTTACCATCCAGAGTTATCGTGGAATTCGAGTGCAGATTGCCGTATATCGACGAATCCTCGGGACTGACGGCGAAATCCGTTCCGCCAGCGAAGGCGATGCCGTTCATCGACTTCCCCTCGAACGTTATCAGGACCTCCCCGCCAGCCACGACGTAGTAGTCCGCCCCGTCCGTCAGCTCGGACCAGTCGGCGTACAGGCCCCCGTAGGGTTCCGTACCCGATCCGTACGACGCGGCGTCGGAGTCGCAGTCCCCCGAGCCGACCAGAAGGAACGCAGATGCCAGCACGAAGGCGAACAGAGCCATCGCCGGGATCGCGACCCTCGGATGCGGATCGGAAGGACGTTTTCTTTCTCTTTCCATTTTCTTTCCTCCGAATCGGGGCGGCGGAGCCTGATTCGGAGATTCGATTGGACTCCGCACCCCGTTCATCCGCCGATGATAGGTGGGCGGACGGTCGGGTAAATCGCATCAGGAACGACTTAATGGGGTCAAAATCTTGGAATCCGCCTGATATTCGGAAGAGGAACACAAGGAATCGAAATCCTTTAAATAATCCAATACCGCCGATGCGACTGGTATTTGATGCGACAGCCGTTCGTGCGGCCATGGGGAAGCTGAAGGCTCTGGATGCCGCCGACTTCATCGCGGAAGCTTGCATCCTTTCGGGGAAATCCGCCACACATCGGAGATTGCAGAACCTTCTATACCGCGCGTGGATCGGATACTATGAGGAGCATGGCGGAAGCCTGTTCGAGGAGGAGTTCCGCGCGGAAGCTACAGGCCCCCGTCTGGAAAGCGTCCGCAGAAGGTACGCGGCATTCGCCGGCGTGGAGGTCTTCTTCGTCCGGAAGCGCGAAGACCGCAAGCTCCCCGGCCGTGTGGAAGCGGCGTTCCTGAAGGATCTGGTCGATTCGCTGAAGGACACGTCCACATGTGAGCTTCATAGGATGAACACGTCTTGCGGCGGGGCTTGGTCGCGCATATACGGAAGGGACGGCTCCGGGAACGGCGATTCCATCCCGTACGCGGAGGTCGTCCTGACGGAGTGCGTGCGGCTCCGACGATTGGGCGGACGGTCGGGAACCTATTATATCGCTGAGACAAATCATAAGAGTCGATGTCAGCAGCGGAAAGCGTAAGAGGCTACTGCGTCGAATGGTTCTCCGAAGCCCACGGCATCACCACCGAAGAGACCGAGGAACTTTTCGCCAGATGCGATCTCAACGACTATATCAGACGGGACTTCCTCGTATTCGGCCACAAGGGAAGGAACACAAGCATCAGGGTTTGCAGGAACCATCTCAAGCGCAACGGCATAGACGTTCCCGATCTGATCGAGGATGTTTCGGACCCCGTTTACGAAAGGCTGAAGAAGGTCGCATCCGGATTCCGATCGGACCCTCTTCTTCCTTCCTGCATATTTTCCCGATCATCTGCCTGAAAAAGGCCTGCGGACTGTTATAATTAGAGCGATTGCGATTACATCCCTAGCCTCAGGCTAGGAGAACGAACGATGACGAACACCACCGCATCTTACGGAAGATCGGCCAGCAACGCCGAGCTGAAAGCGAAGAAGGTCGGTCTTTCTTGGATGATAGCCCGCTTCGTGGAGGATTACGACCCATACGGATTCATCAACGAGGTTGTGGACTGCGACATAGATGGGGATGAGCGCGAAGAGGTGGAGCAGGGCATCGCCAAGTACGCGGCGGAAATGCTCCAGCTGATGAACCGGCGCGAATACGACTATCTCGAAGAGATCCTGCACGAGTTCGACGATGAAGACAACGATCCCAGAACAGCGGATAATCTCAGGCATATACTTGCCGAACTCGAAGAGATCAGGATGCTGGACGAAGAGGGTAGAACCCTTTATGCCAACCCCTGATACCGTAAAGAGCGATTGCATCGCATTCTTCTCGGATGCCTATGCCGTACCCCGTGACGAGATGAAAGGACTGTTCGACAGGACGGGGCTTTCATCCCTCATAGAAAGCTGCTATCTCGTCGTGAGAAGGTATTCGCGCAAGGAATACGACGGAAGAGGATTGAACTACATTTCTGTACAGACCGCGTGCGGACATCGGGATTGTTGAAATATCCGCATGCGGTCCCCATCGTGCCGGACCTCGAAAGCATCCCCGACGGGTCTTTCTTGTCATGGGGTCCGGCTCGCCTGCGCCTTCTTATGACGACCTCGACGTCGTCGCCCACGGACAATCCCAGCCTGTCGCAAATCTGGCTTATCCTGAGGACCGCGCTGTTCCCCGACTTGGCAATCCTCAGCGTTCCCGACCATGCGCCCTCGTTGAACATCTCGGGGTCGGAGACCCATAGGCATGACTCCCACTCGTGGGAAACGGGGAAGTCGTCCCTTATCTCGCACGCCATGACCGTGCATGCGGAACGCTCGTCGTCGGTCATGGAATCCCAGATGCGCATCGCTTCCTCCACCGCGCCGTCGGGATCGTCCGTGTAGCCCGTCGGGGGCATCAGCTCCGATTCGGCGGAGAAGACGGCCACGGCGTACCTGCGGATGCGCCACTCGGAGTCCGAAGGTACGGCGCAATCCGGGCGGACGGGAACCGGCCATAGGCCCTCGGGGGAATCCGTTGGACATATCCCCGCATCGAGGGACCTCTTGATCTCCGCGATCCTCTTGGTATCGTCAACGGGTACGGTCTGGACCGAATGCCCTCCGTCGTCGGAGAACATTATCCGGAAAACCCTCATGCGGGGCATCCAGAGGACCTTCAGGCCGTCGAAGGTCCACTGCATCCTTCTGGAGGACATCGTCGCTCCTTGCGCCCTACAGGCGCGAATCCGTGGCGATAAGGGTCCGCATCGGGAACGGGCATCGGAGGTACAGCTCCTTCATGCATTCCAGCATCTCCTTCTCCTCGCGGTTCACCTTCGCCCAGTCGATCGGCTCGAATCTGGGGCATTGCCCCGCGTTCATCAGGTCGATCTCGTCATCGGACATCGATTCCCATTCGGGACAGTCGAAATCGTCTATTCCCCCGTACCCCGAATCGACCCTGACCGTTCCGACGCATACCTTCGCGCAGTTCTCGCAGCACCTGTCCCCAATCATCCTTGCCATCGGTCCTCACCCAGCTTGAAAATGTCGTCTACATCTTCGTAGACATTCACGAAATCGTTTCCGTGACAGCGGCCGCATCCCGAGCGCATGGCCGCGTCAATCGAACCCTCCTCGGGATACGTTGCTCCGCATCCGGTGCATACGATGCCGCGGAACCTGCAAAGCCTCGATACGCTGCGGGCGGTCACGACCTCGTAGAGCCGTCCATCGCGCATCACCGCGTATCTGCGCGGTTCGGTCGCCTTCATCATCGGGCCTCCGTCGCGATCTCCTGAAGGACGGCGGATTCCGCCATTTCGGAGAAGACGGCCTTCAGCACCCATCCCTCCATCAGGGCATCGTCCAACGCCCTGTGCTTCTGTCCGCCGCGAAGCCCCATGGGGTCTTCGGGACAGAGCGCATCATAGGCGTCCTGACATCTCACCCATCTCCCGGGATCGGCAAGCTGCTGGGCCATAAGCCTGTCCTGTAGGCCCTTGTCCGCTATCAGCCCGTATCTGGCCATCCTCATGGCCTTCTCGGTGGCCAGATCGATGATGTCGTAGGCGGACGCGGTTATCCAGCGGAGGCCCCAAGGCTCGTGGTAGAGGAATCTTCCGAAGTCGAATCCCGTGTTGTATGCGGTCACGGCCTTTCCGCGAACGATGCTTCTGACCTCCTCGGCGACGGCTTCCAAGTCCTTCTCCGCGTTCAGGGTGTCCTCAGCGGTCATGTCGGTGTTCCGGTAGACCCATAGCCCCTTCGAGCCGTCGGGGTTGAGGTACTTCGAATCGAACTCCGCGATGTCGTCGTAGCGGATGAGTTCGGAGTAGATCGGGGAAATCCTCCCCGACAGCTCGTCGAACTCGGCTATCCCGACCTCCAGAACCCTGTCCACGGGGTATCCCTGCAAGCCGGACGTTTCCGTGTCGATTATCAGCACCATGCAGTTCTCCTCCTTCCGCCTCATGGGATGTATGCCCATGATATGTGAATGAATGTATTCCATTTATAACTAGTTATCGGCTCATTTAATATAATACTAAAATTCGGTATCCATCGATACGGAAGACCGAATACGCCGGGATCGATGATGGGAAGGAATGGGAACGGGCCTAAGGCCCGCAGTATGTGGAAACAGAATGCAATGAGAACGGCCGTCGGGATGCTTCCTGACGAACGAATGGATCGAACGACTCCAAGGACGACTTGAGGGGCCTAGCCTCGGAAACCCTCTTCAGGGCCGTTGCATGGTACCCGGGATCGACCTCGAAGCCGATATAGTGAACGCCGAGCTGGACGCACGCCACGGCGGTGGTCCCCGTACCCATGAACGGGTCCAGAACCGTGAACCGCCCCCCCCCCGTCGGGGCCTATGTGGTTCCCTATGAGGGTGCGGACGATGTCCAGAGGCTTCACCGTGGGGTGGCCGTAGAGTTCGCGGTCCGCGCGGTTCACCCCCGTGGCCCACCACTTCTTCTTGGTGGCGTAGCTCCCGTACAGCGTGACCCCCTTCCCGCGTATGAAGACGATGTACTCGGTGTCGGACAGGTACTTGTTGGAGCAGGTGGGGACGGGGTTGGTCTTATGCCACGCAAGGATGTCCCATGTGCATCCGTGGGATTCGGCGAAGCGGATGTACTGCAGGATCTGCGACTTGCTGCAGAACGCATACATGACGATGCGCTTCATTTTCGATGCGATCTTCTCCAACAGGGCGTCTGAAAGGCCGTCGGACATTTTCCCGAGCTCGTCGAAGTAGCGGCGGTTGGCGTTTCCGAAGGCTCCCGCCCCTTGGGTCCCCATCTTGTAGGGCGGGTCCATGAGGACCATGTCCACGGAGCCGTCGGGGACGAGATCGAGGCCTTCGGAGCAATCCATGTTGAGGATGGAATCCATCATGCCCGCGTCGTTGCAGGCTTCGAGCAGTCTTTCCAGCTCCGCCTCGCTCATCGACGACAGCCTCCCAGACGGTGGCGACGTTCCCGGGGTTGACCATGACGGTCCCGATCGGGCGTATCATGCCCCACTTCCTGAGCTGCTTTATCTTGCGGTATACGGCCAGACGGTCCCTGTCCTCGTTCCCCGAAAGACCTGCGGCTATGTCGGTGGCCGTATGGGGGCCGTTGGCCTTCAGGTAGCCGAACACGTCGTCCTGATTCATTCCGCTCCCCCCGTCGTCCATCTCTCTTCAGGAGATGACCGGAAGACTATGCCGTAGCAGTAGACTTCCGCACCTTCCATGATGCGGAACTCCGAATGGGGGATGGCGGTCCTGTAGACCCATGAGGTCCCCTGCTCCTCGGGCGGGTTCCAGTCGGCCTTCACCGTCCATCCTCTGGTGCTGGTTGCGACGCATCCGCCGAACGCTCCGAACTCCTCGGAGAAGACGCCACTGAACTCCATCATGTCGTTCGATGAGCCGTAGACGACCTCCAGCCCCTTCTTGGAAAGCTCGTCGATGTCCTTGCGGCCTATGAACAGAGGGTAGTTCGACCCATCGAGGAGCTTGGCCGCCCTGTCTATCTCGGGGTCGCCGCACATGACGGGTTCATGCCCTATCTCCACCTTCTTCCAGAGCTTTCCCAAATCGATAGGATCGACGAAGCTGCGGACCCATTCGCCGTCTATCAGCGTCAGGAAGCCCTGAAGGCCGAAGCCCATCAGGGTCCCCGTCTCCGACTTGGCGAATCCTCCTGCGGCGACCACGCCCATGGCCTCCTCGTAAACCAAGTCGTAGTCGTCCTTGAGGATCCTGTAGCCCTCCTCCCCGTTGAGATCGAACATCCGCACCTTCGAGTAGCCTTCCCTTCTGGAATCGCTTTCGTACAGGTTCCCGTCGGCGAAGAATCTGAACCTTTCCAGACGCGAATTCACCAGCGTCCTCCCATCGACGAGGGCCTTCATCCAGTGATACGGCGTGGAGGGCCTTCCTGCGTTGTTGCCGGAATCCATGCTTAACCGCCTCCTATGATGAATGGTCTGATGCCGCGGAGGGATGACCCCCGCGGCGTGTTCAGGCCTCGGTATCTCCTCCAGTCCTTGGCGGTCAGGTCGTCCAAGCAAGGATTCCATGGGATGTGCACCTCGCCCTTGGAGATGTGGATCGGGAAGGAATCGTCGCGCTCGTAGCGTTTTATCCCCGATGCGGAGATGGACCAGCCCTCCTTCCAGACATCGCGACGGAAGCTGGCGCTGCGGTCTCCCAGCATCCCTCCGACGACCTGAGCGAAGGTGAGGCCGTCCTCGGAATCGGGGATCCGAGGGGACCCTTCCAGCATCTCGGCGACCAGCGGATCGTCGGAGAAGGTGTCCAGAAGGGCATCTGCGATGGGGTCCATCACTTTCCCTCCGCCATGAGCTTCGTAAGGATGTCCGTGCATCTGTTGATCGTATCCGCATCGATCCTCGCCACATCGGGTCCGAGCCTGCGGAACAGCTGCTCTATGGGATCGGGCTGGCTGTCGGGACGCTTCTGCTCCTTCTTCTCGGATGCAGGGTCCTCCTCGGTTGCGCCTTCCGCCTTCTTGGGCGCGTCCTCCGCCTTCTTCGGAGCCTCCTTCGGGGATTCCCCGGGATCGCGCCTGTCGGCATTGGGGGCGGTGCTGACGGGATGCGCGGATATGGCGCATACGGTGGGTCTGAGCAGGGACAGCTCCTTGTCCAGCCTTTCTCTGGCTTCGAGCAGCGCGGCGTACCTCTGCATCGGGTCCACGTTGACGGAGTCGCGGACGGACTCCAACGCCTTGCCCATGTTGTATGACAGATGCCATGCATCGCACACATCGTCAACGCTCACGACGACGGCCCTTCCCGCCATGGGAAGGATCGGTCTGATGTTCACACGGCTCATGCGGCCGCCTCCTCGGAACTGTTTCCGGCATCGGGCGATTCATCCGCGCCCTCAAGCCTCCTCATGACCGAAACGATCTTGTTCTGCGCCACGACGAGGTCGTCGTAGTCGGAGTCTTCGAGGGATGAGGAAAGCCACTTGTCCTGTAGAAGCTCGGTTATCTGCGCACCCATCTGATTCAGCGCGTAGTCCACGATGCTGACGGCCACGATCCGAGAATCGGGGGCGGCCGAGCCTCCTTCGGACGGGGCCTCCGCATGGGATTCGGACTCCTGACTCCCGTTGCCCGTCATCGAGAAGAGGAAAGTCTCGCCCTTGGCCATCATGCGGTTGAACGACCTGATGTACGAGGCGGCCTCACCGAGGGTCTCGAAGTCCGAGGACATGATCTCGTTGGGGGTGGCGCGGGGTTTACCCTCGCCACCTATGGCCGTACGGTATCCGGTGACGTGGATCGTCACGATAGCACCTCCGTTGTTGCAAACTCCATTGGAATTCCTCCGAGGACCAAGGTAGCGATAGGGTGATGCCAGAGGCGTAGGATAGAAGTTCTATGGTCCTATGGACCATAGAAGAGCGGCGTCTATATAAAGACCGTCGTTCGAAGGACCGGCCATCCGCGACAATGGCTGCGGAATGGATCGCAGGAACGGAACGCTCATTTCGGAAGCATACGAGGGAAAGCGACGGAAACACGTGCAGACGGGCCGTTTCGGAGAAAAAGGTATTCCGATACCATCCGAAGGCCGTTCGCCCGTCTACGGCCCGTCCAATGGAGCGGAATCGCCCGTCCGTTCCCTTCGGAGATGCTGATTCCTTCGGACGTATGCTCCGGACCGATTCGAATGTCGTTGGACCGTCGAACCTTAGACCCGACTGTATAAACTATGCCGAAGAAGAATCACGTACTCATGAGCACCGAATCCAAGGTCTTCGAGGTTTTGGAAGAGAAGCACGTCATGAAGACCATCCTGTACCTTTACAGGAACGGCCCCTCGACGAAGATGGACATCTACAACGGGGTATCCGCGAACCCGCGCATGCCCGATAAGCTGATGGCGATGAAGACCATCGGACTGGTGATGAGGGTCAAGCCCGACGGCAATAGCAGGGCGCAGGTCCTAGCACTCACGGAGAAGGGCCAGCGCGTGGGTGAGGAGCTGGAGAAGCTGATTGGACTGATATGATTCATCAGCCCGAAGATGCCGAGTCACCACACCTCGTATACCCCGTATCCCTGATCGAGATACGAAATATCCAGATTTCCGACCCAAACCCCTTCCACCGGTTCTCCGATGCGGGCGTAGAGCCTTGCGGCGTTCTCGTTATCCGGAGCGAAGTAGAGCTTCCAGAAATCCTGTTTGATGTCGGCTATTGCCGCGGTACCGATTCCCCGTCCGCGATAACCTTCATCGACATCGATCCTCTCGACGTATCCGCAATCGTCATCGAGTTCGAGAACAACGGCGGTCACGTGATCGCCGTAGTATGTGCGGAAAGTCCCCTCATCCTCGTCCTCGTAAACCGTATACTCCATCTGCGACAATCTGTGAACCCTCCGATAGATTGGTGATGATGTTCTAGGGATAAGGGATTGTTGTCCTGAAACTATGGTTAAAATGTCTGCGAACGGGGTAGAATGAGGGTCGGACGGGCCGTCCACCCGTCCGTTCAAAATGTTTTCAGAATCCTTCGGATTCGACCGCATCCATCCGGGAAGAGAAGACCCCTCCCGGGATCGCATCGCTCAGCATGTATGAGCAGAGTCCGTTCGGATCCATCGGACGTATCACGACGACGATCCCTTTTCCACGGAGCCTTATCAAACTCCCCCTCACCTTCTGGGTGGAGTATCTGGGCAACGAGGAGCGGACGTCCGATACCGTCCAGACGGGGGCCGTCTGCATCAGGCGGACGATCTGGGAATCGATAAGCTGGCCCCTCATCCCTTAGCCTCCTCATTCCTCAGGGGGCATCTCCGGTCTATACGTCCGCTCGACGCAGCGGTGTAGATCTCCCTTCCGCCCTTGATGAGCGGGTGCTGACAGCGGTAGGCGTATCTCACCGGGCAAGTGCTGCATGAAGACACCTGAACGAGCGTCCCGTCAATCTCGATGACCCTCATTCCTCCGCCCCCGTCTCCGTCAGGCAAGCCTGTTCCGGACGATCCAGAGCCTTCAGCAGCTCGGCGAACATCCTCTGCATCTCGGGGTCGAAGCCCTCCACGTTCCTCACGTGCAGGCGGACGGAGGCCCCCGTCTCCGGGTTCCTCTTCGCTACGCGGAGGTCGGTCATGCCGACCCCTCCGACCCGGAGCCTTCGTCTTCCACCGGCCTGAAGATGCTGTCGCACCCGGTGGCCTTCAGGAACGTCCTCATGGTGGAATCGGGGACCCCGTAGACCCTTGCGACCGATGCCACGGAAAGCCCCGTGCTCGACAGGATGACGAGGTTCGGACGCTGGATGACGATGGTGTATCCGGGACGGTAGTTGGGGACGGATTCCTCCTCCCCCTTCAGGACAAGACGCCTAGGGCGTCCCGGAGGCCTTCCCGTAGGGATGTATGGCATCGGTCCGCCTCCAGAAGCTCAGTCTGGACGCGCCAGAACACGGCTTTGCGCCCTGTCGCGGGATCGGTCTTCTTCCCTGCGCGGTAGATCATCCCCATCTCTGCAAGCTCGTTGGTGCGCGGGGTGATCGTGTTGATCTCTCTCCTGAGGTATCTCGCGATGTCCTTGTTGGAGGGGTCCACGAGGATGACGACCGCCCTCAGGACCTCGCCTTGCAGGCGCGATACGCCACCCTCGGCCTCGAAGTCTAGGAATGCTTCAACGGAAGTCTGGGCGACGGTCATTCCTGATGCCTCCTATTGGCTTCTTGGGCGAATCCCTTCAGCCACGAGGGATCCTTCAGGTCGAAGGTGTTGTCCAACCATAGCGTGTACCCGCATCCGCATTCGATGCCGATGCACCTGACGCTGGACAGCATCTCTTCGGGGTCCTGTCCGATGTCCGCGAAGACGTCCCTGTCGAAGGAGCCGTCGGATTTCAGGGTGTACCTCATATCCTCCAGCGGCGCCTCGCAGTCGCAGAAGGTGATGAACCTGTACGTGATCTGCTTCCCGCATACGGGGCAAGGCCTGAAAAGCCCGGAGGAATCGCTCGCCGCCGCCCTCCTGTTGGCCCCATCCGCGAATTCCCTCAGCCACGAGGGATCCTTCAGGTCGAAACTGTCGTTCGGCCAGTAGGCGTATCCGCACGGACAGAGCAGGCCGACGAAGTACACCCATGAAAGCAGGTCGTCAAGCTCCTCGCCGCGTCCTCTTATCGGGGCCTCGTCGAAGGAGCCGTCCTCCCTGAGGGCTTCGTCCAAGTCGTGGAACAGGTCCTCCTCGTCAGCGAACCTGATGCCCTTGTAGGACAATCCGCGCCCGCATATAGGGCAAGGCCTGAAGGTCACGGCGGTCACCGTACCACCTTCTTCCCCACATTGAGGATGGAGTCCGTGTCCAGCGAATAGTACGCCGTCCTCCTTCCGGGCTTCCCGTTCCTGTCCCCGTCTATCCATCCGGCCGCCTTGGTACCCTCCGGGATCAGGAACATCGCCTGAAGGTCCTTCAGAGGGATCTGCGAAAGCAGGTACAGCTGGCGTCCGGTCGCCCCTCTAGCCTTGGCTCCCTTGAGGATGTGCGACTTGGTCCAATGCCTCATGGAGTATGGGCCGAAGTACCCGGGATCGGGATCGACGCCGAACTCCCAAGACTCCACCGCTCCCGAGTAGTACTCCAGAGTGGGGTATTTCTCGCATCCTTTGACGACCTGCTCCCTGCAAACGTGCTCCAGACGCCCCTCCAGAGGGATCGTCGTGCGGATGCCGACGTTCATGACGAACTCGTGGGTGGACCTGACGGAGGCGACGAACTCCTTGTCGCCTTCGAACCCGACCGATCCGACCGTCGGCCTGTACTCGTGGAGCGCACATCCGACGATGTCCGGAAGGCTACCCTCCACGACCTCCTGAGGGAAGTTGTCGGGGTCCTTGTAGAGCAGCGTGGACGCGAAGACGACGGTGACGCGCCTGAGGTCGGTCATGCGGATTCCCCCTCCAGAAGCCTGTCGTACACCCCGTCGCCGAGGATGGCGAAGGACTGGGGGGCGGTCCTGACCCCGACATCGGCCAGCGCGTAGGGGCTGGCGAACCTGTGGACCCCCTCTATGACGATGCCGTAGGTCGGACTGCCGGCCGCGTATCCTTCGAACTCCTCGGGTCCGATGCAGGTGCCGGAAAGGTCCGGGTCGGAGGGGTCTATGACCCTGTATCCGTCCGAAAGGAAGCATCCCGTTATCCCCCTCTTCCCCGTCTCGTAGACGAGGACCCTCAGGGAAGTGCGCCCCGATGTCCTGTACTGGTAGGGGATCCTCCTGCGTACCTCGACGGTCTTCTCCCCCGAGTAGATCATCTCGGCCCACTTGGGCTTCAGGGCAAGGATGATGTCGATGCTCCTGACGCTCACTGCATCACCTCCTCGGACGGCTCGTAACCCGTCTGTTGGGGTTCGGACGGGTTTAGACGGACTTCGGCGGATGTTTGGTACTCGGATACGTCCGAAGCCCCTTCGTCGATTCTAGAGGGCTTCTCGGCATTGTTCTCGGACTCCGCGCACTTCATGAGGTGCAGCGGATCGTAGGGCGAAGACTCGACGTAATCGAGGATCGCGCGGCGGACGAGGACCATGACGTCCCTTCCCTCGCACAACGCCCTTCCGCGAAGCTCCATGTCCATCTCCTCGGACATGTACCACGACAGGCGGATGGTCTGGTCCCTCATCATCCCGAGGGGAAGATAGGGGCGCGGCTCATGGTTCGTTTTCTGAAGGAGCTGCCTTATCGCTTCCTCGACCACGGCGGTCATCTTCCGCCTTTCGAGATCGGCGACGACCTTGACGCGGTCCCTCAGCTCCCTGTCGATGCGGACGAGTCCGTTCACGCGGGGTTCTGTCCTCTTCGAGTCTCCGGGACAGATGAGGTCGGTGCCTTCGAACCTGTAGCCCTCGGGAAGCCTGTTGTAGTCGGGACCGTACCTCGAAGCATCATCGGTCGCGTCTTGAGCGTCGGCGACCTCGGCGACGGCATCCGATGCTTCCGAGGATGCTTCATGCCCTTCGGTGCTTGGGGATGCAATCTCGGTGTTCGCTCCGTCCACGGGTTCGCTAGCATCATCCGCGACATCATCGACGTACTCCGCGCCTTCCTCCGATGCTCCGCGCACGCTTCCGTATGCTTCAAGTCCGCTTCCAGCCCTCGGTTCGTCGTTTGCATACTCGTAGGCATCTTCGGTGTTCGTAAAGTCGGCTTCCGCCGTCGCAAAGGGTTCCCTTTCCGAACGCATCAAACCTCACCCCTTTCCGAACGGTTTTCGGGGGTTTTTTGACCCCTTTCCGAACATACCCCTTTCCGAACGCTTATCGCATCGTTGTAGAGGCGCATGTATTCGCTGTAACGGTCCTTCGTTCCCTTGTAGCGGTAGTACTCGACGGGTTCCCCGTCCTTGTTGTAGCGGATGGTCGGCTCGTCCTCCCTCTTCTTGAGTTCGGCGATGAATGCGGATGTGGACATGCCGAGGATGTTCTCCGCGACGAAAGACAAGGACTTGCCCGCACGGGCGAAGTTGAAGATCATGTCCTCGGAGTAGATCTTCGTGGTGCGCCCGTCCTTGGTCTTGGCGGGGTCCAGAACGACGCGGCCCTTGGGGAACTTGTCCACATCCTCGGCGAAGGCGAAGCGGACGGGACGGCTGCAGTACTTGCCGTCCAGCTTGCGCGTGTACATGCCCGATTTGGTGTTGGCCTTGAGCTTGACGCGCTCCTCCTGACCCGCCCACGTCTTGATGTTGTTGAACACCTGACCGATTCCTGTCTCGGGGGTGCTGGATGAGTTCACGTAGCGAATCATGACCCCTCTGTCGCCCAGACGCTTGACGATGGTGTTCATGTCGTCAACATCCCTAGAGATACGGGACTCGTCTCTGGCCACGACCATGGTTATCCCCTCGTCGCCCTCGAAGATGGTCCCCATGAGTGCTCTCCACTGGGTGCGCTTGGTGTTCCCTGCGGACATCTTCTCGATGAAGACATCGACGATGGTGACGTCGTGCTCCTCGCACCATGCCCTCATCTGACGGACTTGGGTTTCAGGGTCCTGATCCTTGTCGTCGGTGGAAACCCTAGCATAGAGGAGTGCTCTTGCTCCGGTGTATTTCTCGACCATCGCTCGTCCCCTCCGTCGGACTCGGAGGAATCCGCTCTGATGCGCGTTTCCCCTAGGTTCTCGTCTTCGTTTTGCGGTTCGGCGGAGGGTTCGTCGGAAACGGCGTTCTCCGAGGGTTCGGGTTCGCAGATGGTGGTCTGTACCATCTCGGCGTCGGTCGGGGTTTTAGCGACCGCTTCCGCGTCGTCCTCCGCCTTCTCGTCCCCTTCCTCGGGGACGATGCGGAATCCGAACTCCTTGTCGGGTTCCGATTCCCACATCGAAGCCACGAGGGAAAGTGCGTCGAAGAGCGATCTCCCCCTGTCGGAGATTGAGCAGTACACCTTGTTGCTGTACGGTACGGGGGATACGGAAACGAATCCCTTCTCTATCAGGATGTCCAGCTTCCTCTTCGAGCTGGTGTTGGAGTATATGGCGGTCTTGGATGCTCCATGCACATCGTGCAGTGCGCCGAGCAAAGAAAGCATACACGTGTCGCATGGCGTCAGGGTGTTCGGACTCTGCTTCATGCCCTCCCCTCCATGAATCCGCTTCCGAAGCCGTCCGACCCCTCATAGGCCTCTTCGAGGGCGGGCATTTCGCGGGCGTAAATCGCCATGCGGTCTCCGTCCACGATGATCTGGGCGTTGGGGTGCTCTGCCTTGTATCCGTCGATGATCCTCTTTATCTCCGGGACGGTATCGCGGAATGTCGCAAGGATCGTTTCGCGTGTGGTGTTCGTCGCAGTCATTGCGTTACCTCCTGTGTGTTCTCTTCATGGGAAGGGGTTTCGGAATCGGTTTTCGCGTCGCCTTGGGGCTGCGCGGTCTTCTTGGACCTGCCGGCGGAGGTCTTCCTCGCGCCAGCGCGTCCGGTGGACTTCGATGCCTTCTTGGCTCCGACCTTCTTCTTAGAAGCCCCCGTGCTTTTCGTGGCCGTCCTGCCGGCCTTCTTCCTGACGGCGGCAATCACCTCGGATGCCTTGTCGGCGATCTCCGCAAGGCGTGCGGGGTCCTCCGCAAGCGGCTGAGGGTTGTCGGGCTGGTCGTACTGGTCGTAGCCGAAAAGACCCGCATAGTCCTCTTCTGACTGGCTGCGGATTTCAGAATGATGGGCGACTGCTTCGTTCTCCTTGGGGCCGGGAATCTGCTCCACGGCCCTGCGCCCTGCGTTGCGGGGTACGATGGGGCGTATCGCTTCGCGGGTCCCCAAGGGGATGATGCTGGGCCTAGGCTCGCGGAAGTTCGAATCGTCCTCGTCTGTAACGGGGATGATTATCGGCTCGTCCTCGGGAATGTCGTCGGAGGCGTCCAGAGGCTCATCGATCTCGTCGTCCTCGGGAATATCGTCCTCGGACATCTGGTCCTGAGGGGTCTGAGAATAGAGGCTCTTGAGGTCTTCCAGCTGCTTGCGGAGCGCGTCGATCTCGTCCTTCAGGCCAGCCGTCTCGTCGTCTTGGAGGTAGTCGGCATAATCGCCTTCCTCAGGCTCTTCCTCGACGTCTTCGTGCTCCTCTTCTTCAGGCTCCTCGTCTTCGGAATCCGCGTTGGAATCCTCGAATCCCCCTTCGACGCCCATCTCCTCGTAGTAGGGGTTCAGGGCGTCCGCAAGCATCGAAACGTAGTCGTCCTTGGACAGGATGGCGTTGCGGATGGACGTGTCGCATAGCTCAAGGTCCTCAAGTGTGGATTCGCACCATTGGCCGTGGAGGTCAATGTCGTCCGTCATGGTCTTCGGAAGCGCAGGCTCCTTCAGGATCTTCCGAGTGGTCATCAGGGAATTCTGGACTACGGGCTTGGCAAGTCCGATCATCCTTGCGACCTGCTCAAGCAGGACGGTATCGGATTCTCCGGAAGGTGCGATGGACTCCTTGTACTGGTGGAGCGCGGAGTTGACCATCACCACATGGATGTGGGCCTTGAATGCGTCACCCAGAAAGCGTGCAAGGATGGGCGTCCCCCTCTTGGCCTCGGTCACTGGAAGGCCCCCTTGGTTCTCAGGGGAATCATGGACCATCCGCTTCCTGCCATGAATCCGCTGGCCCTGTATCCGCACTCGAAGCACCTGAACGTCCCCATGAAGGGGTTGCGGGGGTGGATGGACATCTCGCCCACGGCCTTGCAGCAGGGGCAAACGATGATGTTTCCGCTCACTGGACCGCCCCCTCGATGGGAATGAGAAAGACGCACCTGTCCGTGTCGATACGGAGGACATCCCCTAGGATGGAAGCGGAGGATATGTCGAAGATTCCCGATGTTTCGGAGCAGTCAGACACTTCGACCCACGATTCGGAGCAGTCGGTGCAAATCGACAGGCCGCATCCCGCATCCATGCGGAAGTAGTCCATGTCGTCCTCTCCGTCGATTCCTTCGGCATCGACCTTGACAAATCCATCGGGCGAATCGATCCATGTCATCTCGACGGCCGAAACGATCCTCTCGGCTTCCGATACCGAAATCGAAGAGATGCATCCCGATCCGACTGAGAAAGGCTCGCACTCCATCTCGAATGTGGGGAATGCCGCCATGAAGCCGTCAATGCAGTAGACCACGGCCATCCTGTCCTCGATCTCTATGACGGAAACCCCGTCGTAGCGGAGGATGTCGCCGGGTTCGTCGTCGCAAGGGATGCGGAGGACGGAGCCGTTCTGACAGGGAAGCGATATGTCCTGCCAGACGTAACGTCCCAAGAAGCAAAGGACGTCGTGGTACTCCGTGGATATGGCGTCGCATATCTCCATCAGGCCCGAGGCATGACCGAAGTTCATAGGCTCAGCCTCATAATCTCGGCGGACAGGGTGTCCAGAAGCGTCACTCCGGACTCGATGAGTCCGATGGTGGAATCCCTCATCCTGACGAGTTCCGCCAGCTCATCGACGTCCTCGAAGCCGTTCAGGCAACGGTAGTGCTTGTTGATGCGGTCGGAGCAGAGCGAAACCCTCTGGGCCGCGTTGTACATCTCCTTGGACAGATTCCTGATCTTGGGATACGGATTGTAGCTCTCGTAAGGCATTAGCTCGTTCATTGATAGCCCTCCAATGGGTGAACTGCTGTCTCCTTGGGGTGGGCCTTGGCGGTCTGCTGACTAGCCTCGGCAAAAGAATCAAGGGACATCTGGGTGCGCATCATCTGGGCGTTGGTGTCGTTGGACTGAACCTTCAGGAGGTTCGCGCTGATCTGCACCTGCCTAGCCGAGAAGTCCAGCTGCATCTGCTGAGCGCGGGACATGACGGCCATGGTGGAGATCATCTCGTCCATGACGGCCCTCAGTCCGTGAAGCTCTTCGAAGAGCTGTTGGGTCGAAATCTCCTGACTCGCGGCCTTGGACTCGATGTCCATGATGCGTGTCGGAAGGTTCGACATAATGCGCAGCTTCTCGTTGAAAAGCGGGTCCTCGGAGTGCTCCATCTCCAGCTCGGGCTGGCCCTTGGAGGTATCGACGATGAGGTCCGCGTTTGGGTCGTACTGTTCGATGTCGAAGTGCTTGCAGAGCGGGTGGTTCTCCCACGCGATGTGCAGGCGTCCGTTGAAGTTCTCGTTCGGGGTGAGAACCCATCCGTTGATGGCTAGGGCGTACTCGATGTACTCCGCACGCTGGCGGAAAAGGTCCATGATCTCGGCCTTGGTCGTGTACACCGAAGGGTCGTAGTAGAGGCGTCCGGGGCTGAGGTAGAGGTACTGGCTTCCGGTGGAGGGGAACCAGCGGTAAGAGAATGCGACCTCCTGACCGAACATCCTGAGGCTTCCGCGCCTCTGAAGTCCGGACCTGAGGACCTTCTTGACCTCGTCGCTGACGTATCCGAGGGTGTAGCCATCGGGGTCGGCTATGCGATCCATCTCTCCTACGGCATTCACCGTATAGGCGAACGTCCCATCGAGATGGGCTTCGGCGAATCCGTCGGGGCATTCTTTAGCGACCGAAATGCCGTGGGTTTCTAGGCTCGGAGGGGCCGTCCGACCCCTCATTGATGCAAAGGGGGCCTCTTTCTCAGCCGTCCGCTTTTCTGACCCCCCTAAAGGGGGGTCATCCTTCGTGGTCTTGATAGAGTCGGACGGAACGCGGAAAAGACGGGGATTGTACGCCTTAGGCCGTCCGTTCTCGATGTAATAGTCCTCGACCAACTCGCCGAAGACGATCAGATTGTCGATGATCTTGTTGACCTTCGACTTGCCGATACTGAGCTTGCTGGCCGTCCATGTTACGCTCTTTCCGGAAAGGAGCCAATTGCGTACCTGCACCTCTTCCGAGGTAAGCGCACGGTGCACCAATCAAAGCACCTCCGGGCGATTGCGAACACCACTGGTACCCGTCCGTCCGAAAGAGGCCCCCTCATTGACCCTCTTTAGGGCCTCATTAGCCTCTTTCGTCCGAGCGGTTTTTCCTATTACGTAGTAATAGGAAGGGGCCGTCCGAAGGCCGTCCGTTTGGCCGTCCGAGCGGACGGGTAGCGGACGGGCTGTTTCGGGCGTGAAAATTGAGGGCGTCCGGTTCGAAAAAACGGAAATGGGATGCTCGAAATCTGTCGCCGGAACGCCCTTGTGAAGACGCGAAATCGTCTGCTTGTGTTCGACGATTGACGGATTGCTTTGGGTGATAAAAAACGCATCGAACCCGAGCAGACTTGAGCAGGCGACCTCGCATACGCTGTGAGATCCGCCGAATGGGAATGTCGGCGAAGTGGTGTTGCGTAGGTTCCGAGGGTTCATCCTGTCGTGTCTCCACGACAAACAGACTCACGCCTCAGTCAGTTCGAGGACTGGAATTGGGATTTTCCAGTCAGATTAACAATTGTTTGTAGATTGCTTACCCCGTGATTCGGAAATTAATAGAGCCCTATGAGTCCTGACGGTGTCCCACGGTCCGGGCGCAAAGATGCGCTCATGGACCGTTATCGATCCTACAGCCCAAATGTGACCTATCCATTCCGAGTCACGGCTCCGCAACCCGTGCATCCAATTATTGCCGAGCCGTACCAAAGCGTTTGATGTTTGTCGGAACATAAATCAGCCAAGGGGTTTTTAACCCTTTCCGAACACTTCGGACGAATGGCCACATAGAATGACGAACAACCCCTTTCCGAACACTCCGATGATGTCGGAAAGGGGGCAAACGGTTTGAAAATCTCATGCCGTCAAGACCTTGCGCATCCTGCCGCCGATGCGCTCCTGCGCCTTCAAGATCCGCTGCGTGTTGACGTTGATGTACCTGTTGAGGGTCGTATCGAGCTTCACATGCCTCATCATTATGCGAATCATGTTCTGGTCAACGCCGTCCTCGTAGAGGGATGTCGCGTAATATCTCCGGAAGCAGTGGCATGAGAAGCGGAATCCCAACCTATCCGAGAACCGCCTTATCATCGACGCTATGCCCTCCGGAGTGAACGGCTTGCCAGCATTGGTTCCGCTGTCGCAAACGATCAGACGTCCGTACGAGAAATCCCCGCATCCCTCCAAGACCCCTGCCCTGTATTCGAGGTACTGGTCTATGAAGTACCTCGTATCCTCGTCCAGCATCAGCTCCGATTCCTTGCCGCTATGCCCATGGCCCTTCCCGCAAACGTGGAGCGTCCTGTCACCCACATCCGAAACCATGAGGTTCACCATCTCGGACTTGCGGAGGCCCATGAGCGACCCGAGAACAACGACGATCCGTTCTGTAGGGTCCGCATTCTGGACGATCTCGGCCCACTGGTCATCGGATAGGAAAATCCTCGACTGTACTATACCCTCGTTCCACCGCATCAGACGGTCGGAGTAGGGATTCCTCCCTATCGCATGCAGACAGAACTGGCCGAAGACGGTAAGGTAGGTCCTCAGCGTCAGCTCGGACACCCGATCCTGCTCGTAGCGCACATCCCTCAGGTCCTCCACCGTTATGTCCTCCAGCTCGAAATCGCCGATAACGGATTCGATAACCCTTATCGCATAAACGACGGAGTTGACTTGGGACTGACAGGTGGACGGACGGTAGCGGAACTCGATCATGTGGTCGTAGTAGCTCCGTATCCTGTCGCCGAACTTGCCCGAGAAGACGCGCGAAGACCAGATGCCGAACGTGCGGAGGTCGTGGAACTGAGCCTGAACGGCCCCTGCGCCGCTCCATTCGGCGAAACGGGCAAGGGAATTCGCCACCTTGTTCCCGCATCCCGGGTCCCTGCCGACCTGCTCCGAAACCTCCAGAATGTGATCAGCTCCGATGTCCGACGGAACGATGCCGGGGTGCGTGCGAAGCAGATGGAGGAGACCTCTTCTGGCCAGCCCCCGATGGGTTCCGGCATTCATCGGACCCATCCCGTGGGAAACCATCCATTCGGCCCAGTCGTCCAGCTCATCATCGTAAGGACAACCGATGCCGGATGTGTCGCATTCCCCGCGGCATACCGATTCGTATTCGCGGTAGACGTCGCGTCCCGTCAGGAATCCGATGAAATCGCCGAAGTATCTGAGATACCGCTGCTTGTTCATCTCCGTTGACGGAGGAAGCATGCCGTAGACGGTGTCAAGGTCTTCCGTGACAACCCCCTCGGGGTCGTACCTTCCCAGAAGCTCGAAGCACGTTCTGGCGCATCTGACCTTCAGCCGCACCGTCGATGGCGCATTGTCGCGCCGAAGCCGTTCAGCCCATCCATACAAATCTGCGTCGATCTGACAGTCTGCCGTGTGAATCCCTCCAAGGGGTTTCCGGAGCAGGCGTCCCATCTCGCCTTTACCGATGTGGTGTATGTTGTCAAATGTATTCCATTTATTTGTACTTTGTGGCTGTTATTATATAGTTGTAATTTTCGGGCGAATTGCATATATGCAATTCGGCAAGCTCGGAGAATCATAAAAGAGGGGTTAAAGGGGGCCGACGCAAGACTGCGCCGACCTGCGTTTACCGCGCGGAATCCATCAGAGGACTCTGCGCACGATTGCTGCTATGAGGACGATTCCGACGATCGCGACAACCACGATTCCGATGATGCCGCGTCCGGAATCCTCTTCCTTCTCCTCTTCTCCGGCTCCGACATCGATGCCGTATTCGGCGGTCGAAACGTCGCCGTAGATGTTGGTGATCCTCAGGGTCACCTTGTAGTGTCCCGGCTCGGTATAGGTGTTGTATGCGATGGCATCCTCGGAGGTGTTGCCGTCGCCGAAGTCCCATTCGATCTTGTACTTCCCCTGAGAATCCGTCGCATCGAAGTAGTACAGCCCGTTGGAGTCAATGGACGTGATCGTAGCGGATGCGGTCGGAACCGAGGTGAATTCGAGCGGGGGGACGCCCTTGGCGTAGAGCGTCACATCTGCATCCAGCTTCTTGGACGAGTCGTACTTCTGGGTGAAGGCCGCGTCGTAGAACCATCCCTCGAAGACGCCTTCCACTATGATCGGGGTGTAGACGACTCCGCATGACCCCTTGGGAACAGACAGAGTCGAATGCTCCTGACCCTCGACCACGAATGTGATCGTTATCTGGGGGACGACCCATGCGGAGTATGCGGTATGGGTCGTCTCATGCTTCACCTTCTCGCCGATCTGAACGAATTTGCCGTCCACATACCATCCGATGTGCTTGTAGCCCGCCTTGATGGACGGATTGTCGGTGTACGTGTTAAGGTCGGGATAGGTGGTGTTCGCATCAACGATCTTCAGCGTCGAAGGCAATCCATCGACGCTTCCGCCGATGTCCTTCAATGCCGAATGGTCGAAGATGATGTTCTTCGGTGCGACCCAGATGGCTTTGGCCGTATGCGAATCAGTCGTGGCTACCTTGGCTCCGATGGCGTATTCCGTACCATTCACCATCCAACCGATGTGCTTCCAGCCCGCCTTGATCGAGGGGTTGCTGGCGTATGTGTTAAGGTCGGGGTAGGTGGTGTTGGCGTCTTCGATTTTTATTTTCGCGGGCAAGCCCGTTGCATCTCCTCCTGCGCCGGTAAGGTCGCTGTAGTCAAAGGATACGGTACTAGCCGACGCCGAATCGGCGTCGAATAAAAAGGACAGGCGAGACCCATAGCCGCTGCTGCCCCCATCGCTGCCGCCGTTCAGACAGGACAGCCCCGCGCCGGCCCCGTAGCTCCAGTAGCCGCCCACTACGAGCGCGAAGCCGGAGCT
>ERZ808252.126-NODE-126-length-82666-cov-50.831245_pt1 | contig 82666 bp, 55 predicted proteins | sample MGYA00521242_ERZ808252 | MGnify/ENA primary metagenome ERZ808252 (study PRJEB31516, sample SAMN03275581) | gut metagenome | biome: mammalia-associated habitat; material: feces | host: Papio cynocephalus | place: Kenya | collected 2012-08-07 ... | reverse complement strand
AGATAAATGAAATGGGACAGGAGAAAAACGATGGGAGAAGGGGAAGGAATGAGGGGAAGGAGAAGTGATGAAAAGGAAATGAGAATTGAATAGACAAGGAGCGTGCATGGAGAAAATAAGGGAAATAAGGCGGACGAGAAACGGTCAGAGGAACGGCCAGAGGAGCGGTCTCAGGAGTGGTCTGAGGAACGGCCAGAGGAGCGGTCTCGGGTGTGGTCAGAGAAATGGTCAGAGGAGCGGTCTCGGGTGTGGTCAGAGAAATGGTCAGAGGAGCGGTCTCGGGTGTGGTCTGAGGAGAGGTCTCAGGATTGACTTCTGGTAGAGAATGGTCTGGTAGAGGGAACGGTAGAGGAGGTGGGAGTAGTAGGCGGCGAAGAGGAGGTGGGCGTCAGCTACTCCTTTGTGGGGCAGGAGCAAATGTCCGAGAAACCAGACGGTGAAGAAGGCGGTCACGCAGCCGATGTTGGAGTCGCGCATCGCCTTGGTGGCGGTGGCGCCGATGTAGATGCCGTCCCAGGTGAAGGCCGGGCAGCTGATCAACGGGAAGAAGATCAGCCACGGAATGAACGCACGGGCCGCCTCGACCACGATGCCGTCCGATGTCAGAAGGCGGACCATCGACATTCCGCAGACAGCATAGATGAAAACGAAAAAGACTCCTATGCCCATACTCCAGGCGAAGGTGTACCTTACGGTCTTTCTGACTTGATTGACCTGCCGCGCGCCGACATATTTCCCCGTCAGCGCCTCGCCGGCGAAGGCGAATCCATCTGTGAAATAGGAGAATACAAGAAGAAGTTTCAGCATTATCGAACAGGATGCCAACAACACGTTTCCGAAACGGGCGGAGATGGAGGTGAACGCCAGATAGACTATTATCAGGCAGGCCGAACGGATGAACAAGTCTCGGTTGACGGAGAAAAACCTCTTGACCCTGTCACCGTCAAAAGCGGACTTGAGGTCTATCAATGAAATGCCTTCAAAGACGTTTATGAACTTCAGCGCGACACGGCCGGAGGCGAAAAGGAGCCCTGAGTATTGCGCCGCGACTGTCCCGAAGGCTATTCCCTTGAAGCCCAGACCATCGAATCCGGTTCCCGGAATTCCAAAGGTAAGGAGTATGCTGAACAGGATGTTGCCGCCGTTTACGATCAAGTCCGTGAGCATCGAGCTGAACGTGTCCTGCATCCCGATGAACCACCCACGGAACGCCATCAGGCTGAGGGTCGCGGGGGCTGCCCAGACGCGGATGTAGAAATATTCAAGGGCAAGCGAACGGACTTCTTCGGAGCAACCGACGAAGAGGAAGATCAGTTTCTGGAACGGCCACTGGATCAGCAGAAGGACGATCGCGATGATGAACGCGAGCCCGACTCCCCTTGCCAGGTTGCCTGCGCAGTCGTCCCGGTCCCGCCTGCCGAAAGCCTGGGCGGTCATTCCGCCGGTGCCGGCGCGCAGGAAACCGAAGTTCCAGTACAGCATGTCGAACATCAGCGATCCGACCGAAATCCCGCCGATCAAAGCCGCTGCGGAAGCGTCCAGATGTCCGGCCACGGCAATGTCCACCATCCCGACAAGCGGCACGGTAAGATTTGCCATAATGCTCGGCAGAGCCAGGCGCAGCATCTCTCTGTTCATCGTGTCCATTCGGCAAAGGTAGTCATAAAGTGGAAATATTGCGATGCAAAGCCTGAAATTCTTTTCAAAAGGACGAATTTTATTGTTTATCGGTTGAAAGAATATACTTTTGTGTGGTGAACAAGCGGCAGTAAACAAGTCGCAGCAGATTCGGCAAAGATTTTTACCGCTTGGTTAGCCGGTTGGTTAGTTGTACAGAATATGAACTTGAAAGGAAAAACAGTGCTTATCACCGGAGGCGCTTCCGGGATAGGCAAGATCATGGGGCGTATCTGCCTGGAGAAAGGAGTGTCTGATCTGGTGATCTGGGACGTCAATCCGGACAACATCAGAAGGACTGAGATCGAACTTTCCGGAACACCGGGCAGCTGTGCCGGCCAATCAGACGAGAACAACTCAGACAGAGCCAAGACAAACGTCGGCGGCGATAAGGATAGAATCCATGCCTATCTGGTCAACTGCGCGGACGCGGACATAGTGGCGGAGACATATTCAAGGGTTGTCAGCGAGGTCGGAGAGGTGGATGTCCTCATCAACTGCGCGGGAATCGTCAGAGGCAACAACACATTCGACAGACAGACCGTCCAGGACATCAGCCTGACGATGGACATCAACGCGACCGCACCGATGCTGGTGGCTTTACAGGTACTTCCGGATATGATCAAAAGAGACCGCGGGTGCGTCTGCAACATCGCCTCCGCCGCAGGAATGCTCGGAGTCCCTAAAATGTCGGTCTACTGCGCGAGCAAATGGGCGGTGATAGGCTGGACGGAGTCGATGAGGATAGAGTTGAAGATGGCCAGGAGCAGGGTCAAGGTCATGTCAGTCGCCCCGTACTTCATAAACACGGGGATGTTCGACGGAGTGCAGTCCAGAATATTCCCTATCCTGAAGCCGGAGGCCGTGGCGAAAAAGGTCATCAAAGCCATAGAGAAAGGCAAAAGTTTCAAGGGGATCCCGTTCCCGTACCACTTCATCAGGTTCTGGCAAGGAATATTACCGCTCGCGGTCTTCGATTTCATCTTCGGCCGATGCTTCGGGGTCTACAGCGTGATGGACCACTTCACCGGAAGGAGGAATATTCAGAAAGAGTCGCTGGATATCAAGGGGAAATCACTACCTTTGAGGCAGGATATTCATAAAGCGTCATGATGTTGGAAAACACTTCGATTGAGAGGATAAAGGAGATCAGGGGGCGGCAGGAACGCTTTTTCAGGAGCGGGGCCACCCTTGACGTGAAATGGCGGCTTGAGCGGCTCAAGGCGTTCGAGGCGGCTGTGCGCAAATGGGAAAGGCCGCTGTGCGAGGCGCTTTGGACGGATCTTCACAAGTCATATGAGGAGGCTTATCTTACTGAGGTCAGCATACTTCTGGGAGAGATACGCGGGCATATTCATAACATTCGGAAATGGAGCAGGCCGCAGAGGAAGGCGACTCCGCTGAAGATGTTCCCGTCGCGGAGCAGGATCATCAGCGAGCCGCTGGGCACAGCTTTGATCATCTCGCCGTGGAACTACCCGGTGCAACTGCTTCTCACTCCGCTGGTTGGAGCGATTTCCTCCGGCTGCACGGCGGTCCTGAAGCCGTCGCCTTATGTCCCGAACGTCTCCAAAGTAACACAGCAAATGATCGAAGACACTTTCAGCGATGAATATGTCGCCGTCGTCCAAGGCAACCGCGAGGTCAACTCGGCCCTGCTGGAGGAACGCTGGGATCTGATCTTCTTCACCGGAAGCCCGGCGCTCGGAAGGATCGTGATGGGAGCGGCGGCGAAGAACCTTACGCCTGTCGTGCTGGAACTCGGCGGGAAGAGCCCGTGCATCGTGGACAAGGACGCCGACATCAAGGTGGCCGCGAAGCGCATAGCCTGGGGCAAGAGTCTCAACGCCGGGCAGACCTGCATCGCACCGGACTACCTGATGCTTCACGAGGACATCAAGGACGAGTTCATTAAAGAGCTGGAAATCAACTTCAAGGCTCTTCTCGGAGATAATCCGCAGGAGACTGAGTACTTTGTCAGGATCGTGAACGACAAGGCATTCGAGAGACTACAAGGCTACCTTAAGGACGGACGGATCGCTTTCGGCGGGCACACGGACCGCGGTGACAGGTATTTCGAGCCGACCGTTCTGGACGGTGTCTCGCCGGACGCGCCGGTGATGCGTGAGGAGATCTTCGGGCCGATCTTCCCGGTGCAGACGTTCAAGGACATCGACGAGGTCATCTCGTTCGTGACATCAAGGGAAAAGCCGCTGGCCCTGTACTATTTCGGAAGCCAAGGGGATCACGTCCTTCGCCACACATCCTCCGGCGGAGCCTGCATCAACGACACGATAATGCACATCGCCAACGAGAACGTTCCGTTCGGAGGGGTCGGAAACTCCGGCCTCGGCAGCTACCACCATAAGCGCAGTTTCGACGCGTTCACGCACTATCGGGCCGTCGTCACCACACCGGCGTGGCCGGATCTGCCGTTCAGGTACATGCCGTACAGGTTTTTCAAGGTTGTGAAGCGGATTTTGTAGGGGGCATTGATTCCGCGCGGCGGAACGCGAGACTTTGACGCTGTGGACGGAAATGGAGAAAAGTTCCACGAAATGGTTGATGTTGTAGGATTTTAGTTGTATCTTCGCCGCGTGGGAGACTCTAACTCGTGTGACAATGGCAAAAACAGACAAACAATCCCGTTACCAATGGCTGTATGAGACTTACGAAAACGATTTGTTTTCGTACGGACAGGCCTTTGGCGTCGAAAAAGAGGAGCTGGAAGATGCCATACACGATGTCTTTCTCCACCTCTACGAACACGACCACCGGTTGTGGGAGAGCAACAACATCAAAGCCTATCTGCTGAACTGCCTGAAAAACCAAATCCGCATGAAGAAGCGGAAGCACAATGTTCTCAGTCTCTTCCCGGACAAGGACGAAGAAGCTTACGACTTTCTCATCGTTGTAAACGGCTTCGAACTTCTGGAGAACAGGCAGGAACGATCCGAACAAATCCGGATCCTGCAGGAGATGCTCGACAGCCTCACACCCCGCCAGCGCGAGGCCATCTACCTGCGCTACACACAAAGTCTGAGCTACAGAGAAATCGCGGAACTGATGCATATCCAGCCTACCGCCGCACAGAAATTGGTCTACCGCGCCATCAACGACATGCGCAGCCTGCAGCCGAAGATGATATTCGTGCTGCTCCTCGGACTCATGTCAACAGTCAGTCCCTCGACAACTCCGGAAGGAAACGATAGGCGTTCCATTGAAGAATGGTCTGGATGCATTGAAAAACATATCCACTGACGCATTCCGGATGTCACCTCCGCGAAAAGATAAAAAATATTAACTTTTCGTGGGGCTATTTCATAACTTGCCGCATTCTTAAGATGAAATTAAAAAAGAATGCACATGCAAACCTATCACCATATTCCGGCATCGGTCAAGAGATGGATTGAAGACAAAGACTTTATCCTCCACTGCCTGACACCCACGCCCGAATCGGAAGTCAAATGGAAGCATTACCTCCGGGAACATCCGGAATCGGAAGCTGACATGCGGGAAGCTCAACGCATCCTCCTCTCGACCCGTCTGAATCCCGCGCACCGCCCGGCCGAAGAATCAAACCGCCTGTGGGAACGCATTGCCGAAGACATGCGACGCAGCGACAGCAAACGCCGCCATCGCCGCGTCCTTACGACACGTTATGTCACAGCCGCCTGCATCACGACGATTGTCTTCATCGCCTCATGGCTGCTGTGGGCAACATTCTCACCTTCACCCGACAAAATGCCCCTGACAGCTGAACTTACCGCCATTGACACATTGCACCGGGAAGTCACCCTCATCAGTGACAATCACCAGCCTATCCAGATAGAAAACAACGCGCTAATCTCCTGCGACAGCCTTATCACCATCCACGCACGAGGAGAAAAGACACACGCGCTGCAGAATGAGGCCTCCACCCCGACAGGTGGTACAAACACACTGATTGTGCCCTACGGCAAGCGCTCCTCACTCATTCTGGCCGATGGTTCGAAAGTATGGATCAACTCGGGCAGCGTACTGCACTTTCCTTCCATCTTCAAGGGCAAGGAACGCCGCATTCAGGTAGAGGGGGAAATCTACATTGAAGTAGCCCATGATTCCACACGTCCTTTCTTCGTAGAGACATCACAGATGGCAATCAATGTATTGGGCACAAAATTCAACGTCTCTGCCTATCGGGACGATGACAGCCAGTCGGTGGTGCTCGTTGAAGGGAAAGTGAATGTCAGGACCGCCGGCGAAGGTGACTGCACGCTGGTTCCGGACCAACGCCTCTGCTTCGACACCACGGACAGACTATTCCGGGTTGACCGCGTGGATGTGTCCTACTATACCTCCTGGAAAGAGGGCATCCTTCAGTTCCGGGGCGAAACGATGGAAGAGATCGCCCTCCGGCTGAGCCGATACTACAACGTGCATATTCATTGCTCATCTTCAGTGGCAGGCAAATGCACTATGGGCAAGCTGCTCCTTTTCGATGACATCCACCAGGTAATGAAAACGTTCTCGCTGCTCTACGACATACGCTACACGGTAGAGGACGGAGAAATCCGGATTCTATAAGGAATGATCTTATTAATAGCCACTTATTATCCTTATTAATAACCACTTATTATAATGTATGGAAAATACCAATCAAACAAATGAAAGAGGGATTCTTTCTCCGCGCAGATCCTTGCGTATGGTTTTCCTGCTGTTCTTTCTCTGCTGTTCCCTTGCGCAAGCAGGAGCGGGACAAGACCACAGGCATCGTTCGGACCAAGCGGAGAGAAGGACACTGTCGGCCCATTTCAAAGCCATCGAAAAAGAGACAGGCTATGCCTTCATCTACTCGAAAGAGATTCTGCCCGCGCTGAGCCAGGAAGTGACTTTGGACGTGTCGGGCCAAGACATCCACAAAATCCTCCCCGCGCTGTTTGAAGACACCCCGCTTACGTATGAGGTGAATGGGAAGCAAGTCGTGGTGGAGAAGAAAAAAGAGTTTTCTACCTCCCCACAGAAAGAGAAAAAGGGCACGACGGTCAGCGGTGTCATTACCGACACGCAAGGGGTGCCTGTCATCGGCGCCGATGTCATTGAGAACGGAACCTCCAACGGAACAATCTCCGACATAGACGGCAGGTTCACCTTGGAGGTGAAGCCCGGCGCGACCTTGCGGATCAGTTTTATGGGATTCATCACACAGATGGTGTCCGTGGGCGACCACAACAGTCTTTCCGTTCGCTTGAAAGAAGACTCCAAAGGTCTGGAAGAGGCTGTGGTGGTAGGCTACGGCACACAAAAGAAAATAACCGTGACGGGTTCGATCGCCACCGTAAAGGGAAGCGAACTGGTCAAGTCGCCGGTGCCGAATCTGGCCGCCTCTCTTACCGGGCGTGTTTCAGGTGTGTCCACCATGCAGAACTCCGGCGAACCCGGCAAAGACGATGTCACCATCCGTGTACGCGGAATCGGCACGCTGACCGAAAATGCGGCTCAACCACTGGTGATAGTCGATGGCATTGAACGTTCGTTCGACCAAATCAACGCGGATGAGGTGGAATCCATCTCAGTCCTCAAAGATGCCTCCGCCACTGCCGTGTATGGTATCCGAGGAGCCAATGGCGTGATCATCGTCACCACGAAAAAAGGGGTGGACGGTCCGGCAAAAGTGAGCTATAACGGCAACTTTTCCGTACAAAGCCCCACCCGACTGCCCAAATTCCTGAAAGGATACGAATTTGCCAAACTCTACAACGAAGCGGCCGCCAATGACAACCCGAACTCCGAACCGGCTTTCTCGGACGAGGAGTTGCAGAAATTCAAAGATGGCAGCGATCCGCTGTTCTACCCAAGTACCGACTGGCTGGATCTGGCAATGAAAAAGCACGCGGCCCAAACCAGACACACGGTAAACATCAGCGGCAGCACAAAGCGCGTCAGTTACTTTGTTTCGTTGGGATACCTTTGGCAGGACGGCTTGTTCAAAGAGTTTCAAAAAGCAAGCAACATCAGCAACAACAACACCTACGGCCGCTTCAATTTCCGATCCAACATCTCAGTTGAAGTGACATCCACCACCAAAGTGAACTTCCAGTTGGGTGGCTATTCCGGCCAGCGCAATTCTTCTCGCGGCATGGCCGAAGGAAGCGACAACTCATTCTTCCGGCGGTTGTTGCAATCGCCTCCCAACGGCACAATCGGCTATTATGAAGGCAAAATCATAAAATTGGATCAAGCCGGTGGACGCTATTCGGGAGGACGCAACGCACTGGAGGCTCTCAACGACGGGTATGTAGACGTGCAATCAAACAGCCTGAGCATTAATCTCGGCCTCGAACAGAAACTGGACTTTCTGTTGAGAGGGCTTTCATTCAGGGCTCAATTGGCTTACGACAACAGTTATTGGAGGCAAAGGACTTTCCGCCGCAACGCTATCGCATACTCTCCGGTCAAGTCAGCGGATGGGGAAACAGTCTTCCGTCCGTTAGGAGACGAGACCGATGTCGTGGCCGATCCGGCAATGGCATACGGACGCGGGCGGCAATTCTACGTTGACTGGGGACTGAACTATAGCCGGAGTTTCGGAGACCACCATGTGGGAGCGTTGTTGTTGTACAATCAAAAGAAAAAATGGTATCACGGCCAAAGTTATCCTGGGGTACCTTTGGGATATCAGGACATGGTTGGCCGAGTGACATATAATTACGACTATCGCTATCTGTTGGAATTCAACATCGGCCGGAACGGCTCGGAAAATTTCCCGAAAAACCACCGTTTCGGATGGTTCCCCGCAGTTTCCATTGGCTGGATTCCTACAAATGAGTCCTTTGTAAAGAGAACTCTCGGAAGCGACATACTGTCATACCTGAAAATCCGCGCTTCATACGGCGAGGTGGGCAACGACAAGTTCGGAAGCGCCCGCTTCATGTACTATCCTTCTGAATATTTAAATGGCTCCGGTCTGAGCGGATACGGAATTCTGGGAGAAGATCCCAAACTGTATTATGGCTTCTACGAAGGGAAAGCCGGTAATCCTAATGTGACATGGGAACGTTCGAAAAAGGCCGACATTGCCATAGAGTCACGTTTTCTGAAAGACCAGTTGAATTTAACATTCAATTACTTCCATGAAAAACGCAACAATATTCTGACCAAACGAAATACCATTCCAAGTTATATATCTGCCGTCATTCAAGATACCTATAACATAGGTCGGGTAAAAAACAGTGGATATGAAATCGAATGGGGATGGAAAAGCGACATACGCGATTTCCATTACTGGATCAACGGAAATTATTCGTTCGCACGCAACGAGATTCTCTTCATGGATGAAATACTCAACGAGAAGTATCCGAACCTCAACCGTACCGGCCATCGCGTGGGCGAACAGTACGGGTACGTGTTTGACGGGTTCTTCAATACACAGGAAGAGATCGATGCCGCGCCACTGTATTTCGACAAGAAACCATCTTTGGGCGATACCAGGTACAAGGATATCACAGGTGACGGAGTCATCGACGTAAACGACCAGCAAGCTATCGGATACCCACGTTTTCCGGAGATTTTCTATGGCATTTCCGCTGGATTCTCCTTTCGAGGATTCGATTTCAGCGTGCTTTTCCAGGGATGCGCCAATGCCTCCATTTTCCTGAGCGATACGTTCTATAAGCCATTCAACTCATTCGGATCGGCTCTCGATATCGTGGAAGGACGCTGGCATGCCGACAGCCCGGACGGAAATGCCAACGCCACTTTCCCGAAACTGACGGTGGCTTACGGAACCCCGCAAAACTATTACAACTCCACACTCAACCAGAAAGACGCTTCATACATCAGGTTGAAAAACGTAGAGATCGGATATTCCTTCACCAAAGCCCGTTTTAAAAGGCTTCCAATCGCTTCAGCCCGACTGTTCGTCAACGGACAGAATCTGATCACGTGGGACAAGCTGAAAATCATCGATCCGGAAGGAGTGGCCGGACGGGATTTGAGATACCCGCAGATGACAACGATGAACATCGGATGCCGAGTCGATTTTTAAGACCATGATTCAGCAATTAAACGCTTTGACAGAAATGATAAAAAATAAACTAACGAAACTGACCGCCGGCCTGCTGCTTGTCACCGGCATGTGCTGTCCGTCATGCAACCATTTTCTTGAGATGCCCGAACAGGCGGGCATCAACATCGACTCCGTGTTCAGCAACTGGCGCAACACGGAACTGTATCTCTATACACTCTACGAACACGCCCCTTTGATCCTCCTTCCAAATGACAACAATTTTTTCAATATGGGCGGTGCCTCGCGCGTCTCTCTCACCGATGAATCCGGATCATATCCTGGGCAAAGTGCCTATACTACCCACAAGGTATACGCCGGCAACGTAGACGCGACTTGGTTCACCTCCGCCAAGAAGGGTGGAGAAGACGGCTACGATTTCCATTGGCAAACCATCCGACGCAACTGGGTAATGCTGGAAAACATAGATCGGGTACCCGATGCCACGCCACAGCAGAAAAACAGAATAAAGGGCGAATGCCGCACCCTGATAGCGTTGGAATATTTTGAAATGTGGAAACGCTACGGAGGAATGCCGCTCATCAAAAAAGCGCTGGACGGGAATGATTTTGGTTCGGGGGAACGGAAATCAGTGGAGGAGACGTGCGATTATATTGTTCAACTGTGTGACGAAGCCATCAACAACCCGGATTTCCCGGCCCGGGTAGAAAGTTCCATAGAATTCGGACGTGCCACGAAAGCGCTGGCCTATTGCCTGAAAGCCAGAACACTGCTCTATGCGGCCAGCGATCTGTTCAACACCGCCACCCCATATATGGACTTCGGCGAACACAACAATCTGATATGCTTCGGCAATCACGACCCAAACCGTTGGAAGGCTGCCCGCGACGCAGCCAAGGAGGCCATCGACTATTGCGAAAGCAACGGATATGCCATCGTGCATGACCAGGGCATCGACAAAAATTACTCTATAGCCGCCTGCGCTCCCCCGAAAGACGGGAATACGGAAATTGTGTTTGCCACCTACTTGCATCCGAAACGGATAGAGTGGTGCAGGCTGGCTTATCTTTTTCGCGGCAGAGCCAACGGATATGCAGCCAACGCTCCAACACAGAACGCAGTGGAGTTTTACAGCAATGTGGACGGGACAAAGGTGGACTGGAGCAAAAAGATCACGACACCTCCCAACGATCCGACGTATCCCTATAAAAATCTGGATCCCCGATTCCATCAGTCCATCGCCTACAACGGTTGTAAATGGTACACCAATCCTGACATGACATTGGAGTTTCACGACCATGCGCTAGGTTCCGCATGGGCCGGCCAGGAATCCCGGCAGAAAAGAGGCTCTATCCACCTGTACGGATTCCGCAAGTACTTCAACGGGTACGAAAAGACATACGGACAAAACCACGTCGTTATGCAACCCATCTTCCGGCTCGCCGAAATGTATCTGGCCTTCGCGGAAGCCAGCAATGAATTTGGAGGCGACCAGACACAGGCTTTCGACTACATTGACGTGATCCGCCAAAGGTCGGGGATGCCGAAAGCCGACCGCAGCATGGATCAGGAGGCTTTCCGTGACTTCATCCGCGATGAGCGGGCTGTGGAATTGTATGCCGAAGATCACCGCTATTTCGATCTGAAAAGGTGGAAGACACCTGAAAAGATGCTACAAATCAATCAAATCAACATAGTCCGTCAGGCCGATCGCACATTTACTTACGAACGTAAGCCGTATCAGACACGTGCCTGGCACGAATGGTGGTATCTCCATCCGTTCCCTTATGATGAAGTGAATAAGAATTACGGATTGGTTCAAAATCCAGGGTGGTAATTTACTTGAATGAAAAGAATGATGAAAATATTATATACCAATATTTACAGAAAGCCTGTCTGCTTTCTGCTGTTTCTGCTGATAGGAGGAATATCGGGCACAACGATGGCACAGCACGCGCGGTTGGACCGGAAGCAGGACGCCGCTAAAGATTCTTGCGAGAACAGGGTGAATTTCGGTCCGATAGAACGGAACAGCGCCGCGCTTGTAGACAAGGCCGACGGCAACCGGCTGCAACGGAACTCGGTTTACTCTGTAACCCAGTCACTCTACGGCATGATACCAGGTCTTGTCATGCGCCAAGGCCAAGGAGAACCTGGCAGCGATGACGCCTCCTTCCTGGTAAGGGGAGTGGGAACATTCGGCAACACTAACGGGCCGCTTATCCTCATCGATGGCTTCGAAAGGAGCATAGAGTCGGTCGCTTTGGAAGATATAGAATCGGTTTCGGTTTTGAAGGACGCCACGGCAGCCGTACTTTATGGGAACAAGGCCGCAAATGGAGTCATCCTGATCACCACCAAACGGGGCGATGTCGGGAAACCGCGCATTAAGGTTGATATGACCACCGGCTTGCAGCAACCTCTCCGGCTGCCTACGTTCGTGTCTTCCGCTGAGTATGCGGAGATGTACAACCAGGCCCTGTTGAACGATGGCTTGCCCACCCTCTACTCTCAAACAGACATTGACGCCTATCGGGCCGGGAACTCCAATCTCTACCCCAACGTGGATTGGATGGATGAAATGCTGCGCGGCAATGCCCCTCTGACGCGGGTCAACGCCACGGCCACAGGCGGCAATAAGGTCGTGAAATACTATGCCTCCATCGGCTACCTGCTTCAGGACGGTCTGTTCGACCATACCGACACACACGAAGGTTATGACACCAATATCCGGTTGAACCGCCTGAACTTCCGTTCCAATCTGGATATCCAGCTCATGAAAGAATGGAACATGAAGTTCGACATTTTCGGAGTGATAAACGGTAAAAACACTCCTTACCGCTACGATGTGGTGTGGACGGTACTGAACCGTTACCCTTCTACCATTCCAATGTATGTGGAACCCGGCAAACTGGGAGGTACACCCAACTATCCAAGCAACCCGATGTCTGTCATCAACGAGCAGGGTTACGCCAACTCACAGAACCGCTACATACAGAGCGCCCTCTCCACGGAATACGACTTCGTGCGGTGGGTCAAGGGGCTGAAGGCAGGAATCCGTTTTTCGTATGACAGCTACTACTCGGTGAAAGACGGCTGGCAACGCTCCGTCGAATCATTCAACCTGTTGCCGGATCATACTATTGGAGAAGCCATCGGAAAGAACAGCACATTGAGTTACATTTCCCCTGGAGGAAACGCTCAGAGTCTGGCATTCAACTTCGAAGGGTACATCGACTACCAAGTCGAATGGAACGACAAGCACCGGCTGTCCGTGTTGGGATTGTACCATCAAGACAAACAGACAACCAGCGCACAGACGCCTTATAAGAACCAATCGCTCAGCGGGCTGCTCAGCTACCAGTTGTCCGATCGCTATTTGGTGGATGTCGGACTGAACTATGCAGGTGTGGAGCGTTTCAGGAAAGGAGACCGATTCGGACTCTTTCCATCGGTGGCGGCGGCATGGGTCATCTCCGAAGAATCGTTCATGTCTGGATTACCTGCCATAGATCACCTGAAACTGCGTGCGTCTGTCGGCAAGACAGGAAGAAGCAGTTTCGACCTGAGGTATGCCTACCGTGACTACTACGCGTACAGCGGAGACTATTATTTCGGAAACGGCTCATCGCCTACACAGGCTATGGTGGAGACAGCTTTGTCGAATCCGGACCTGAGTTACGAAACTGCCCTGACGTATAACATAGGGGCCGACATACGCCTCTGGAAATGCTTGCATCTGCAGGCTACCTATTTTCACGAGAAACGAGAGAATATACTGGTTTCCCGTTCCAATGTTGTGCCTTCACTGATAGGAGCCTCTCTCCAACCGGTCAATATGGGAAAGGCCAGGAAAAGCGGTGTGGAGCTGTCGGCCCGTTACGAACAGAGCTACAGTGACGGTTCAATCGCCTTGCAGCTGAATGCCACACGGATGAGCAGCAAGATCCTGTACAACGCCGAACTTCCCGTACCTGAAGGAAGTGAATACAACTATCGGAGCGGCCATGCCATCTCGCAACCGTTCGGTCTCAAGTTCGCCGGTTTCTTCCAATCTGAGGAAGAAATAAACAACAGCCCCGTCCAGCAGTTCGGAGAAGTGAAACCCGGAGACATGAAGTACTACGACTTGAACAATGACGGGGTCATCAATTCGTATGACGAGACAGCCATCGGGAAGTCCGTCTACCCGGAATGGGAATTGGGCTTCCTTATCGATTTCACCTACAAAGGATTTGATTTGAGCGGGTTGTTCCAGGCACAATTGGGTCGCGACATTTATTTGGGAAACAATTCTCTGGTATATTGGCCTCTGGTCAACGATGCGAAAATCTCCACCTATGTGGACACGCCTTGGACGGAAGAAACGGCATCCATTGCCAAGTATCCGCGCCTCACCACCCAAGCAAATCCAAACAACTATCGAAGCAGTGATTTCTGGTACAAGAAAGCCGACTTTTTGCGGCTGCGTTCCTTGGAACTGGGGTACACCTTACCGTTGGCCAAGTCGCATGCGGACGCTCCTTCCGTCAGGATCTTCCTGCAAGGAAGTAACCTGTTCACACTAAGCAATTTCTCCTTCAGTGACCCCGAAACCTACCAGGTGGGATATCCTGCCATGCGATCGTACAACATAGGACTCAATCTAAAATTCTGATATAATGAAAACAACCCTCTTTAAAAAGAGCCTGCTAATAATGATGTTGGCCGCCGGAACACAAGCGTGCCATTTTCTCGACCCTGAAGAATACACGATCCGCTCAGCCGACCAGATGCGCGAAGGTTTCTATTACTACCAGTCATTGAGAGCCGGAGCCTACACGAATCTGCCCACAGGATACAATTCTATCGGCAATTCCTGGCTGGCGGCAGCATGTGACGAGGCAGAGGATGTCAACCCAATGGAAACCATACAATCCTTCAATATTGGCAACTGGAATCAGTTTTCCAATCCCGATGACCGCTGGAGCGCACTCTACGCGGGGATTAGGAAGACATTCGATTTCACATTGCTGACCGATAACCAGGATTGGGAATCCTTCCGCCTGTCCGACCCTACAGAATACGAGAAAAGGATGTACATGACAGACATGTACCGGAATGAAATGCCTTTCCTGCGGGCCTTCTATTATTTCGAGCTTATCAAGCGGTACGGAGGAGTCCCATTGGTGACGAAGAAACTGGAGGTCAATACGGATCTGCCTGAAATTCTGCAGATGGAACGTGCCGGCTTTGCCCAGTGCGTTGACTACATTGTGAGCCAGTGCGACTTGGCGGCCGGGAAATTGCTGGAGGAGCACGACCTCTCCGAGGCGGGTTCGCCCACAAAAGGGGCAGCTTTGGCATTGAAGGCACGTACTCTGCTCTATGCTGCCAGCGACTTATTCAACCGGGCGGAAAACACCGATCCGGTGACCGGATATGTCGGAGGTGACCGCAAGGAACGGTGGGAAAAAGCCGCCCGGGCCGCTCTGGCAGTGTTGAATATGTCCACTTACCGGCTTAACGACTCCTATTCGACACTCTTTCAGTTGGGTTCAGCACAAAACAAGGAGGTCATTTTCGAGCGACGTAGGGGATTGCTAAACACCTTCGAAGCCATCAATTACCCAATCACTTTCAATGGAGGCAAAACAGGCACGTGTCCATCGCAGAATCTTGTGGACGCCTACGAAATGCAAAAAGACGGGTCGGCATTCGACTGGAATGACCCCAACCAGCAAACACATCCTTACGAAGGAAGGGATCCCCGGCTGAAAATGACAGTAGTGGTCAACAACAGCCAATGGAACGGACGCGCCATCGAAATTTGGGAAGGAGGAAAAGATGGAAATCCGATAGACAAGACCACCAAAACCGGTTATTATCTCAAGAAATACGTAGCGGAGAATTTGGACTTGACCAAAAACAACACTTCATATCATCAATGGATTTATTTCAGGTTGGCCGAAATGTACCTTGACTATGCGGAAGCAATGAACGAAGCTTTCGGTCCCGACTACACAGACTCCGAGTTCACGCTGTCCGCCCGTGATGCAGTCAACCGGGTGCGCGGCAGGGCCGATGTGAAGATGCCGCCGTTCCCGACAGGCATGACCAAAGAATCGTTCCGCACTCGTCTGCGCAACGAGCGCCGGGTGGAATTGGCCTTCGAAGACCACCGCTTCTGGGATCTGCGCCGATGGGACCAGGCCGCCCAGGGCATCGGGGGAGAGCTGCGAGGCGTTAAAATAACCAAAGGAAGCGGCGATGGGTTCATCTACCGACCTTTTGTGGTGGAAAAACGGAGCTATGCCCCCCGGATGGCGCTCTACCCTATTCCGGCCTCGGAAATTTCGAAGTCAAAGGGAATGTTGAAACAAAACCCGAACTGGTAAAAAATCAAATCAACATGTTTAACAATAAAAATATCACTTTATTATTCATTCTCATGGCTGGCATCATGGCCTGTTCCAGTTCCAATCCGGACGGGCCATTGAAGCCGGACGGCAACAATAACGGTGGAAATTCCGGAGTAAGCGGCGCCAAGGAGTGGAAATTGGTGTGGGAAGATGATTTCAATTATGAAAACTCCCGATTGGACGCTTCCTGGAATGCCGAAAACGGATCTGCCAGCCACATCGACTGCAGCAGGTGGAGAAGCAATGTCACCACCGCCGACGGGAAACTGTATCTGAATAACAGGAAGGAACAGAAAGGAGGAAAGCAATGGACCAGCGGCAGCATCTGGACCAAGAAGACATTCAAATATGGCAAATTTGAATGTCGCTACAAGTACGCCGAAGCGACGGGGGTGAACAATTCCTTCTGGATATTCCTCCCCTCCGTCTTCGAATTGGATATCAATGAAGGGAAATATCCCAATGTCATTGACATGACCGTACATGATTGGTCCACTAATATTCCCTATCCGGACGGGACGAGCGGCCACCCTACTTTTTCGTCCAAATACATAGCAGGGTCCACCCAAGTTTCCAAACCCGGGTACAGTTTTGAACTCCCTGCCAGCATAAAAACCCAACAGATACGGCTCACCATCCAAGACGCCGGCAATTTCCAGATAAAAGAGTTGCGCGTATTTCCACCGTCATCCACTCATTATCCAGATCCGATGACGGACGTCGATAAGCAGGCCTCATCCCTGCCCAACTACGCCTTACAGGCAAATGTGAAAGCCAGTGGATACCTTCAGGCAGGCGGCGACCAGACACGTCCCTACGATGCAGTAAAACCTGAAAATGCAATCGATGGAGATCTTGGGACCGCATGGTATACCGAGAAGAACGCTGACGAAAAACACATCGAACTGACCTGGGATGAAAAAGTCTCCATAGGGTGCATCCAACTGGTCAACGGCTGGCAAGACGGATCAGGCACATGGCAATCGCTTCCTGTCTCATTCAAAATAGAGTATCTGGACGGCAACGGATGGAAAACAGCCATAGACCACAACTACACACCGACGGTAGATTTAAGCAAAGACTTCCATACCTACGCCGTAGAGTGGAACAAAGAAGAAATCATATGGCTGTTCGACGGGAAAGAACTCTGGCGGAAGCCCAACCAATATTTCCACAAAGAAGCATCCATTTATTTGAGTGCGGCCATCGCCGACTGGGTAGGTCCGGTGACTGACAAGATAGACGGCACAAGCATGGTGGTGGATTGGGTAAAAGTTTATCAAAAAGAAGAACAAAAATGAGCAGACAAATCTTCTTATATGGAATATCTGCCGCATCGATATTGCTGTTCACCTCTCTGCCGGCTTTCTCCCAATTGTACAAAAATCCGGACGCGCCCATAGAAGCGCGCGTCACGGACCTTCTGGGGCGTATGACACTGGAAGAGAAGGTTCTTCAACTGACCCAGTACACCTTGGGACGCAACAACAACGCGAACAATCTCGGCGAAAAAATACAAAAGATGCCGGCCGAAACCGGGTCGCTCATTTATTACGAAGAATCGCCCTCGCTGCGCAACCGTCTTCAACGGAAAGCCGTTGAAGAGTCCCGATTGGGCATTCCGATCCTTTTCGGATTCGACGCCATCCACGGATTCCGCACCGTATATCCCATTCCTTTGGCACAAGCCTGCGCTTGGAATCCGTCATTGGTGAAAAAGGCATGCGCCGTCAGCGCGCGGGAAGCGAGGATGTCCGGGGTGGACTGGACCTTCTCACCTATGATTGACGTGGCACGCGATCCACGATGGGGACGCGTGGCCGAAGGATACGGCGAGGATCCTTACGTCAACGGAGTGTTTGCCGCGGCCTCTGTCAGCGGATATCAAGGAGAAGACCTGCGCGATGGACGGAGCGTGGCGTCCTGCCTGAAACACTATGTCGGTTACGGAGCCTCCGAAGCGGGACGCGACTATGTGTACACTGAAATCTCCCGCCAAACTCTGTGGGACACCTACCTTCCTCCATATGAACGGGGCATAAAGGCGGGCGCCGCCACCGTTATGAGCGCGTTCAACGACATCAGCGGAACACCGGCCACAGCCAATGCCTACACTTTGAGCGAGGTGCTGAAGAACCGCTGGAAATTTGACGGGTTGGTGGTTTCCGACTGGGACGCAGTGAAGCAGCTGATCCCTCAAGGCTTTGCCTCGTCCCCTGAAGACGCCGCGATGAAAGCCATTCATGCCGGACTCGACATCGACATGATTTCAGGTTGTTACCACGAGCACCTGGCCGGACTGGTGCAAGAAGGGAAGGTGACAATGGAAGAAGTGGATGAGGCAGTGCGCCGCGTTCTTCGGCTGAAATTCAGACTCGGACTCTTCGAGCATCCATATACTCCGGAAAGTGCCGAGACAGAACGTTTTCTTCTGCCTGCAAGCAAAGCTGCAGCCCGGCAGCTGGCCGAGGAGTCGATGGTTCTGCTCAAAAATGAACGGAACACTCTGCCGCTGTCCTCCACGCCCGCCACCATAGCCGTTGTCGGGCCGCTGGCGAAAGAACAGCGAAGTCTGTTGGGTTCCTGGGCAGGACATGGACGCGCGGAAGATGTGACGAGCCTTTGGGATGGTTTCAAGAAAGGATTTCCCAAAGACCATCGCCTGCTCTATGCCAAAGGTTGCGATTTCGACGGAGATGACTCAGGCGGCTTTGCCGAAGCCCTTTCCATCGCCGGCCAGTCCGACATTATATTGCTCTGTCTGGGAGAGAAACATTCGTGGAGCGGCGAGAATGCTTCCCGTTCCACCATTGCCCTTCCCGCAATCCAGGAACGTCTGGCCGAGGCATTGAAAAAAACAGGAAAGCCTATCGTGCTGATTCTGTCCAACGGCCGTCCGCTGGAACTGTGCCGGCTGGAACCGCTTTGCGACGCCATTCTCGAAATATGGCAACCTGGCATAGCGGGCGGAGAGCCTGTAGCCGACATCCTTACCGGGGGCGCAAATCCATCGGGCAAGCTGGCCATGACATTTCCATATTCAACAGGGCAGATTCCGATATATTACAACCGCCGGCAGAGCGCACGCCCACAACAAGGTCTCTACCAAGACGAGACGAGCAACCCGCTCTATCCTTTTGGCCACGGGCTAAGTTACACGTCTTTCCGATACGGCGCACCCACATCTTCCGCCTCTGTGATCGGCCGTTCCGACACGCTGCAGGTCAGGATCGAAGTAACCAACACTGGCCAACGAGATGGCTTGGAAACGGTTCACTGGTACGTGTCTGCCCCCTGCGGCACTGTCACTCGTCCCGCCAGAGAACTGAAATATTTTGAAAAGAAGCTTGTCAAGGCCGGGGAAACGAAGACGTTCAGCTTTGCCGTCTGCCCGGAACGTGATTTCAGCTACACGGACAGCGACGGACAGCGCTTCGTTGAAAACGGTGAATACACCATCACCGTAGGAGACAAGCAAACAAAAATAACCGTCACGCAACACGTCGCCGGCCACACGCATACGGCATTGCAAGCCAACCAGATATTTTTAGAGGCAGAAAGTTTTGCCGAAAAGGGAGGTTGGAAGACAGACCAGCAGTTTATGGACCAAATGGGATCGCCTTATCTTCTGGCGCACGGCATGGGCATCCCTGTGGCCGATGCCAAGACTCACGTCCGTTTTCCCGCCCCAGGCATCTATTATGCCTATGTGCGCACTTACAATTGGACCTCCCCTTGGAGCGCGGCGAAAGGTCCTGGACAATTCCGCCTTTCAGTGAACGGAAAGCAGCTGGACGCGACCTTGGGGGACACCGGCGACCGCTGGATGTGGCAGGAAGCAGGCAAGGTGCATGTGAAGAGTGTCGACGCCACCGTTACCTTGCACGACCTGACCGGATTCGATGGACGCTGCGACGCGCTCTATTTCACAACACGACGTGGAGCGCTACCGCCATCTGATTCAGTCGGATTGGCAGAATTCCGCCGCCAAGCCTTGCGACTCCCCGACACTCCTCCCACTGCCGGAAAATACGATCTGGTCGTGGTGGGTGGCGGAATAGCCGGCATAAGCGCCGCCGTCGCCGCAGCCCGTCTGGGATGCAAAGTGGCCTTGCTTAACGACCGCCCCGTGTTGGGCGGAAACAACAGTTCTGAGATACGGGTACATTTGGGAGGGCGCATCGAGGTAGCCCCCTATCCTGCCTTGGGGGGATTGCAAAAGGAATTCGGACCTTCCAAGGTTGGCAACGCTCAGCCGGCCGAAAACTACGAAGACAGGAAAAAACTGGATGTAGTCCTCAAAGAGAAGAACATCGACCTGTTTCTCAACTACCGGGGCGTGGCTGCAGGCATGGATGGAAAACGGATAGCCAACATCACCGCCAAGCATATCGAAACAGGGAAAGAACTGCTGTTCGAAGCGCCGCTTTTTGCCGATTGCACAGGTGATGGCACAATAGGTTATCTGGCCGGAGCCGACTGGAGGATGGGACGCGAGGCACGAAGCGAATTCGGCGAAGATCTTGCGCCCGGGCAGGCAGACAATAAGACCTTGGGAAGTTCCGTCCAATGGTACTCGGTGGAGACACAAAAGAACAGCCGGTTTCCTCTGTTCGAATACGGCATAAAATTCAACGAGACAAATGCCGAACAAACGACCAAGGGGGAATGGACCTGGGAAACAGGTATGAACCAAAACCAGATAGATGACTTCGAGCGCATCCGCGACTATGGTCTTCTGGTGATCTATTCCAACTGGAGCTTTCTGAAAAACAGGCTGAAAGGGAATGAAGCCTACCGCAACCGTCGTCTCGGGTGGGTGGCCTATATCGCGGGAAAGCGTGAATCACGCCGTCTGCTAGGCGACTATATTCTCAAAGAAGACGACATCCGCAAGAACGTCTTCCACGAAGACGCATCCTTCACCACCACTTGGAGCATCGACCTACATTGGGAAGATCCCGACAACAGCCGGAAATTTCCTGGACGGGAGTTCAAGTCCGTCACCGAGCACATCCTAATCTACCCCTACGCCGTGCCATACCGCTGCCTCTACTCGCGCAACATAGAGAATCTCTTCATGGCCGGACGGGACATCAGCGCCACTCATGTGGCACTCGGAACCATCCGTGTCATGCGCACCACAGGCATGATGGGTGAGGTAGTAGGAATGGCCGCCTCGCTTTGCAAACGTTTCGAACAGACACCGCGCGGCATCTATCAACATCATCTTGCCGACCTGAAAACCCTCATGACCCGGGGAGTGGGCGGAGACGGTTTCCCTAACAACCAGCGCTACAATGAAGGCGGCCGGCTGAAGGATAAACCGCGAGTGTTACAAGGAGAAAAAGATCCGGACGCCATCATATTATAATCCAACATCCATTTACCATCCACATGAACCCATCTCACAAAAAAACGTTCCTCTTTGGACTGCTTGCCTGCACGGCGACGGCATTCGCTCAAACCACTCCTCAGCCGGCGGGCGGGGCAGACGAGAAGACACCCTCGAAATCGGAGTATTTCTCGTGGATCAACAACACCAACGAAGGGGCCACAGCGCGGCAGACTGCCATCAACCTTGACTTCTTCCGCTGGCTGAAGGAGACCTACGGCATGACGCTTGACATCTATGCTTTCGATGCCGGTGCCATCGATGGCGCCAAGATGTATGGCAGCACAGCCTCGGGCCGCTTCCGCCGTCAGTTTCCGCAAGGATTCGGACCGTTGAGCCGCGAAGCATCCGCATTGGGCATCCACTTCGGACTCTGGGGTGGTCCAGACGGATTCGGGCATACTCCCGAAGAGTCCCGGCAGAGGGAAGAAATGATGGTAAGCCTGGTGCGCGACTACGGCTTCCGCCTCTTCAAGATGGATGCCGTCTGCGGGCAGTTGCGTCCGGAAAAATATTCCGACTTCGACCGCATGATGACCCGAGTGCGGCAGATCGCCCCCGACTTCATATTCCTCAACCACCGTCTGCAGTTGGGCGAAGCCACCCGCCACTCCACAACTTATCTTTTGGGAGGTGCCGAGACCTACATCGACGTGTTCATGACCAATGACATGACTGCCACCCATCACCGCGCCAAAGCCCTGGCACGCAAAGCGCCGGAAGGGTTGACCCGCCTGACGGAGGACCACGGCGTATGCCTCTCCTCCTGCCTTGACGGATGGGAAGACGACCTCATCCTGCAGGCATTCAACCGCAATCTCATCCTCTCCCCGCAGATCTATGCCAACCCATGGTTGCTGCGCGATGACGAGTTTCCCCGTCTGGCGTACATCTACAACCTGCACCGCAAGTACCGCGACATTCTGGTCGACGGCATGCGCCTGCCCGAAACGGTGTATGGGCCAGAAGCCGTGAGCCGCGGCAACGGGCAGACACGCTTCGTCACACTGCGCAATCTGACATGGACTCCTGTGAAGTACCGGATCCGGCTGGACAAGGAAATCGGGCTGGCCGCCAATGGCCGCCGTGTGAAAGCACAACTATACCACCCCTTCGCCGCCGATCTTGGCAAACATCCGTATGGTTCCGTCATCGAAGTGGAAGTGCTGCCGTTCCGCGCGGCGCTCGTCCGCCTGACCAACGACGCGAAAGCCGACGACGATTCCGCGCTGACCCGCCTCATCCCTTCAGCCGCAAAGAGAAAGGAGTTCATACACTACAAAGTGGCCGGCTTGAAGGCGTGTCCCGTTCCCGATGACATCAGTTCCTACTATTACGCCACTTGCTTCGCTGCCGACAACAATGCGCTCGAAGCACGCTCGCTCCTCCGGTCGGGAGCCACAAAGGTGCCACAAGTGCGGGCGGCCCGCGACGCCTTCTTCCAACAGCCCCTCTTCAAAGCCCGCGAGATATGGGACCGCAACCTTTTCGACGGCGACACCCTCTCAGCCTTCTCAATCGCGATGAGATGGGGCGATCCTCGCCCGCAAGGGGAATCTGGCTTCCACCTCGATTTGGGACAGCCAACCGAACTCGACAGTCTGATTGTCCGCACGTTCGATGAATATTCACTCAGCCCGCTCAAATCTGAGGAAGGCGTACAAGCCTATGTCTCCGCTGACCTGAAGCAATGGAAAGAGATCACCTTCCTGGCCGGACGGAACATGAACATCGATCTGAGCCGGTCAGGCCTCGTTCGCTACATCCGCTTCGCACCCTGCCCCCTCAGGCTCACAGAAGTGGAAGGTTACAAGGACGGAAAGCCTGTCGACCGCACCCGTTGGCGCGCCTCCAATCTGTTCCGCCCCTACGGAGGCCGCACCTGTCAGGCTTGCCATACATGGCGAAGCGAATTCACGGTTCCTGCCGACAGCCTGACGGGCCACCGTTCCTACCTCTGCGTGGCAATCAACGGCATACACGGCACGGAAGGTGCCTGGGTCGGATTCAAGATAGACGGAGAATATGTAGGGGCTCCCGACCGCGCTCCCTCATTCACATCCAACACATGGGAGTACAGAAGCGCCAACTCCGACCGCAACTACACTTACTATCTCCCGCTCACCCCGGACATGGCCGGCAAGAAGATAGAGACCGTTGTCATGTCGCTCGGCCAAAACGCCGGCTATGTGAATACCGACCGTCCCGGCCAAGACAAGCGGAAGGATGGCAAACACCCGGTTACGTTGCAGCCTGAAGTGTGGCTGACAACGAATCTGTAAATCGATTTTATAATAAAATAATTGGGAAGAAAGAAATAATATTCTTACCTTGTTGGTTAAACATAAATGTTCTTAACAAATTTTATGACCAACAACAAGAAAAGCCTGCTCGCGGCATGGCTGTGTGCGGCAAGCGTTGCCTTTGCGGGATGCGATAAGGACAACGGGCCTGAGAAAACAATCTATGTTCCTGAAGAAATCTCCACGGCAGCGGTGAACCTCTCCGAGAACGGAACCGCCAACTGCTACATCGTAAAGCCTGGCAGTGTGGTGTCATTTGAGACCTCCTACAAAGGAAATTCAAAGACAGAACCAACCGGAGAAGGATCTGTGGCAAAACTCATCTGGCAGGACACGAAAGGACTGGTAAAGACAATTTATTTCGATCTGGAACTTCAGACAGCCTATGCGGAGATCGCGAACTCTAAAGGTAACGCCCTTGTCGCCGTGTGCGACGCCGCCGGAACGATACTCTGGAGCTGGCACCTTTGGATCTGCGACTATGATCCGGAGAAGACTCTCTTCACCACCGATGCCAACGCTTCCGGAACACAGTGGACATTCATGGACAGGAATATCGGAGCCACCGACATGAACAGAGGCTCGTCCGGCAACTTCGGGATGCTTTACCAGTGGGGCCGCAAGGATCCGTTCCCTGGAGCCTGCGCGTTCACTATCCAGAATGAAGACTACAGCTATGTGGAAGACGGTGAGAGGACACTTTACGACATCGAAGGCAAGACCTTACCCAAGATAAAGGATCTAGCCGAGTACCACGGAACAATCGAGAAATCAATCCGGCAGCCGGCCACTTTCTTCGCCATGACCTACAAGGCCAACGGCAATGTCGATGAGAGCGGCAATCCTGAATATGATTGTGACTACATCACAAAAGACTGGGTGGATGTCTCAGACGACGATTATTGGGGAGGCATCTCCGGCAAGAAGACAATCTACGACCCATGCCCAGTCGGCTACAAGGTTCCTGTCAGCGACGCTGAAGGCAACACTCCGTACGCTTGGATGAAGTTCACGGATATGACCTGGGATCCAACGAACCGCGGAGCGATCGACAAAGACCAGTGGTTCCCTTGCACAGGTACAAGGGTCTATGCCTCAGGCGGCCTTGACAACCCCGAGGCCAATCCCTACGCCGGTGTCTGGTTCGGGACCGCTTCCGTCAAGTCAGCGACTTCCACAAGCCCGGTGGCCTACGGCCAGTATATGGGCATTATGAAAAACAAGAGGATGTACAAGGTGATGAAGGATGCCCGCTCGCAGGGCATGAGTGTCCGCTGCGTTAAGGAGTAGACATTATTAGGCGGCCTGCGAATCATAATACAGGCCGGGCAGACAGCGCTGTATACTAAAAAGGCCTGACGGTATTTTGATGACCGCCAGGCCTTTTTTTTCTCATTCCTGGGCTACTCACCACGATGCGGACGTACATCAGCGGGGACAACGATACTGTTTCAAAAAGTGTATCTGAGATGAACTAAAAAAAGTCTACGGATTTCTTTAGATTTGTAAAAGCAAAAAAAACTACAAACAAAAAAAAGCGTAGACTTATGGATTTCACAAAGGAACAAATTTCCGAGGTATTATGCAAGCACGCGGAAAGGGAAAACGGTCTTCAGAACCTGCTTGAGATGATGATTGAGGGCATGATCGTGGCCCAGAGGCGCGGGTATCTGCGTGAGGACGCCGCGCCCGGGGACAAAGGGAACGGCTACAGGCCAGGGCACACGTACAGCCGTATCCGTCCCATCGCTTATTAAACACGCAACCTTCCGGCCAACTCTCTTCGTCCGCCCTCCACTCTCACCGGACAAGAGGATCCAAGACCTCATTTGGAAGCACTTTACTCGCTGTAGTCCCCGTAAGTGAGCTCACCTTTGTAGGTCCCCTGAAAATAGGCCTCGTTGGTGTCGTCACGGAACTTGAAGTCGATCGTGTAGACCTTGTCATTCTCATTTGTGACCTTCACCCAACCGACATTGGCGGCGTAGACCTGCTCCCAGTCCAAAGCGTACCAAGTTCCCAGGACCGAAGAGCCGTTAGTGAATCCCGGCACGACTGTGAAAGGCTGGAAATGGGCGTTGTCAGCGGCATACATGACCTTATAGGTACCTGAAGGAACGGCCCTGGTGCAGCTTGACGCCGTGTTGAGGTCGAGCATCAGCATCTCCCCGGTTCCTTCATAGTTCTCGAAATCCATAGTCTTGTCACCAAGATAGATGGTCCAGCCGGAATAGTCAGTGCCGGTCTTGCCGTAGACCGATGTCCCGTAGTAGTCCAGGGTACCGTGCGAGAGGTTCTTCATCTGGACGACCTTGTACTTGTCGTAGTCCTTTGAGTAATCCTTCAGAGCGACAGCCCCTTTGTACCTGAACGAATAGGCCTTGCCGCCGGCCTTGACGAAGGCTGTGATGACATATTCACCATTCTCGGATTTGACCGTGACCGTTCCCTCGCTGACTACAAGGTAGCCGCCCTCGGCCTCGCTGTCGTAGACGAACGTCCCCTGAAGCCCGTCAGCGCCGAAGTCCTCACCTTTGACAAACGTGAACTCTGGCATGTCACCGGTCACGTCAGCCACATAGGTGCCAGCCGTCACGGTCTTGTTTCCGGACTTGGGAGCGTTAAGCTCAAGGAAAAGAGCTGTGCCCTTGCCTGAGAACGCGCCTTCATTGAAGACAACGCTTCCGGAGGTGAAATAGGTCCAGCTGTTGTCGGTCGCGGCCATATAGTAGTCACCGTAAAAATAGCCGGTGGCCGAATCAAGAGACGTATAATCAGAGGAATAGCCCTCCGGAACAACAGTCACCTTACACTCGGCGCCGAGACTTCCGTCCGGAACCTTGGCAGTAACGACAGCTTCGCCTGAAGCCACCGCCGTCACCTCACCGCCTGAGACTTTAACGACCGACTCGTCATCGGAGACAAGGATGTAAGTCTTGTCCGTGGCGTCTTCAGGGAGGATTGTCACCACCGGAGAGGCGCTCTGCCCGATGTTTAATGTTAGAGAAGTTTCCTGGAAGGCTATGCTCTCGACCTCAACCGTCTTGTCTTCTTTCTCGCATGACAACAATGTCAACGCAAGAGCGCCGGCAAGCAGGCGCATTACATTCTTGGTTTTCATGACTGGCGATAAATTTGTTAAATTCGCAGTAAATATAGGAATCGATCATAAAAAAACAAAGAGAAACCGACAAATATGTTCCGTCGCGTTAAACCTGACAGGAGCAGCAATGTCTAACAAAGAATGTAAAACCCAATCAACGCCAAACGCGCTAATGAACAGAACTTCCAAATACTCGCTCACCATCGTGGTGCCTGTCTTCAACGAGGAGGACAACATCCGCAATCTGGAAAAGGCTCTGTCTGAGTTCATTCCTCACAGCAAGGTGCCGACGTGCGCGCTGTTTGTGGACGATGGATCGAAAGACAGCAGCCTAAAACTGATCCAAGAGGTCTGCTCCCGCGACAAGGACATCTTCTACATCAGCTTCAAGAGGAACGCAGGCCTCAGCGCCGCCATCAAGGCCGGGTTCGACTATTCCTTCTCTGAATATGTCGGCTACATGGACGCGGACCTCCAGACCACTCCGGAGGATTTCAATCTCCTGCTGGACGGAATGAAGGAGCACACCATGATGACCGGCTACAGGGCGGACCGCAAGGACACGGCGTTCAAGCGGATCCAGTCCAAAATAGCCAACGGGTTCAGGAATATGATGACCCACGACGGAGCCAAGGACACCGGCTGCCCCCTGAAGATCCTACGCACGGACGCGGCCAAGAAGATCCCGATGTTCAAGGGAATGCACCGGTTCCTGCCGGCGCTTATCCTGCTTCAGGAAGGAGGCTGTTTCGGGCAGGTGCCTGTAAGGCATTTCCCCCGCACGGCCGGCGCGTCCAAGTTCCACCTCTGGAACAGGCTCTGGGGACCGTTGGCGGACTGCTTCGCGTACCGTTGGATGAAGCCGCGGTACATCAACTACTCCGTGGGCAAGGGCAATGTCGATGACGAGCGGAACTAATCTATTGGAATATGTTTGACAACGTTCCCGCCTGGCTGACTCTCACAATCGGGTTCTCCGCCCAAGTCTTCTTCGGACTCAGGACAGCGCTCCAGTGGCTGAAATCCGAAATGGCCCGCAGGTCGGTCTCTCCTGTGTCCTACTGGATCTTCAGCGTGATCGGAGCCTGCCTGATGTTCGTCTACGGAGTCCTGCGGAATGATTTCTCGATCATCCTCGGGCAGTTCGTCGCCTATTTCATCTATCTTTGGAACCTGAACGCCAACGGGATCTGGAGCCGGATGAAGACACTTGCAAAGATCCTGCTGCCGGCCCTTCCGTTTGTGGCAGCGATGCTGTTGCTTAGCGACGCGCGGGAATATTCAAAGAACTTCTTCCGCAATGAGGACATTCCCGTCTGGCTCGTGGTGTTCGGTTCCATAGGCCAGCTGATGTTCACGCTCAGATTCATCCACCAATTCTTCTTCTCCCTCAGGAGGCACGCCTCCGTCATTCCGGCAGGATTCTGGGTCATCAGCATGATCGGCTCCGGAATGGTCATGATCTATGGCATAATCAGGCGAGATCCGGTGCTGATCCTCGGACAGTTGTCAGGATTCATCGTCTACATCAGGAATCTCATTCTTGGAACAGGTAAAACAGAAAGATCAGATGAGAGACAGCAAAATCAATCTACCTGAAGGCAACAAATTCACCCGCCATCCGATGATGACGGTCTTCGCATTCACCTTCGTCTGCCTTTTCCCGATGATGCTGACAAGGGATTTCACGCCGTCAAACGAGCTGAGGTACCTCAGCATAGCGGACGAGGCGCTCAGAGACGGACACATCTTCGCGTTCTACAACCACGGGCTCCCCTACGCCGACAAGCCACCGCTCTATTTCTGGATAGTGATGCTGTGCAGGCTGCTGTTCGGGCATCACAGTTGCCTCGCCCTGTCGATGTTCTCGCTGATTCCGGCGTTCGGCATCGTCGGGACAATGGACAAGTGGGTGATGAAAGGCAAGCCTGTGATGGACAGGATGGCACTGGCGGGGATGACTCTGACTTGCGTGATGTTCCTTGGGACGATGATAGTGCTGAGGATGGACATGCTGATGTGCCTGTTCATCGTGCTGGCTCTTTGGACGTTCTACAGGATGTACTCCGGGAATGACACCCGGAGATCAGATTCGGTGATGCTTCCCGTCTGGATATTCCTCGCGCTTTTCACCAAAGGGCCGGTCGGGCTTCTGATGCCGCCCCTCACGATCGCGGTGTTCCTCGCTGTGAAACGTGACTGGAAAGGCTTCGGCAAGTATCTTGGGTTCAAGACTTGGGGCATCATTGCAGGTCTCGCCTCCGTCTGGCTGTCATGCGTGTGGTTGGAAGGCGGCCCGGAGTACATCGACAACCTGCTTGTCAAGCAGACTGTCGGACGGGCGGTAAACGCCTTCACACACGCCAAACCGTTCTGGTTCTATCTCGTGGCCATCGTCTGGTGCCTGGCACCGTACTGCCTGCTGCTGATCGGATCGTTCGCGACCTCACTGCTGCCTGCAAGCAGAGTCAACCTTTTGCAGAAACCGAACGTGGCAGAGGGCGAAAAGGCAGACATCGGCATGCATGCAAAGGAATATGCACCCGCGCGTTCCGACATTGAGATCCTGTTTCTCTGCACGATCATCTCCACCGTGACGATGCTGTCCTCCTTCAGTTCCAAACTGCCGATCTACCTTGTGCCTGTCCTCCCCTTCTGCGTTTACCTGTTTCCGGTCGTACTTGGCCGCTCAGGAGAGCGGGGGTGGATGCGACTGGCGGTCGGAATATTCTCTATCATATTCACAATCATCGGTTTGGCCACATTGCTGATTCTTTTCAGAGCCATCACTGTTCCTGCTGTGGAGGACCTTCTGATTGAATATCCTTTCGCACGTGAAGCTCCGACCGTCAACGGCGTCATCCTTCTGACATCGGCGAATATTCTTGGACTATGGTTCCTTGTCAAACGCCAGGTTTGGAATGTTCCCGCGCTTCTTATGGGGGCGGGTCTATTTTTGGCAGTTTTCTCAGCCTCCGCCGTAATAAAGGACATCAATCCGTACATCGGCTACGGCGCCATCTGCTCGAAGGTTCCGGAAGGCACCGACGTGGCGACAGTCTTCCTCCACAGGCCGGAGAACATCGATGCGTACATCGGCCGCCAGATCACCGACTACGGCAAAGATACTGAACGTCTTATGGAAGCGGCCTCCGCTTCGGGAAAGCCACTGTCAATCATCACGAGCACCTCAGGACTGGAGACCGCACCTGAGCTTCAGGAACTTTTCAGAAAAGGAACAGTGTTTTATTCCGGCCCCTGCTGCATGACCACGCTGAACATGAGGCAGCGCTGACGGGACTCACCTTTTCAGCCCTGAGTTGAGAAAATCCAAGAATCCGTCCACAGACAGGTCATAGCCACGGACAGGCGCAAGCAGGTTGCCATCCGCGTCAAGGAGGGCGTAATTCGGCTGGGCGTTGACACCGAAACGAGTGCGCGCCATGTAGGCGTTGACACGCCCGATCCTATTGAGTGTCCTGCCCTCCGGCGTGACCAGCCAGTCCGCCTCATCAAGCTTGGTCTTGTCATCAACGTAGAGAGCCACAATGACATAGTCATTCCGAAGGATGTCAAGCACCCTTGGATCGCTCCAGACCCGCTGCTCCATCTCACGGCAGTTGACGCACCCGTGGCCTGTGATGTCAACAAAAACGGGCTTTCCGCTTGACTTCGCCGCCGCGAGACCTTCCTCCAAGGTGAAGTAGCCGGTCAGGCCAAGGGGCATTTTAAGGCCGTATCTCTCTCCGTATGAAGGAGTTTCCGACATCCGGACCGGCACACTTGCGGAAGGGGCCGCGTTCCCCTGGCCAGCGGGAACGGCGCAGGCCGGCGGAACGGAGCGCCCGGAGGGAGAATCCGCATGATTGTAAACCACGAAATCCTGGGTCTCCATCGGAGGAAGATAGCCCGAGAGAGCCTTCAGCGGTGCGCCCCACATTCCAGGAATCATGTAGACCACGAATGTGAACACGGCAATCGCAAGGCCAAGTCTCGGCACGGAGACATGCCCGACCGGATCGTCATTCTTGAAACGCAGCTTACCGAGAAGGTAGAAGCCGAGAAGCGAGAACGTGACGATCCATATTCCCAGATAGACTTCCCTGTCAAGCAGGCCCCAGTGATAGGTCTGGTCGGCGACGCTGAGGAACTTGAAACCCAAGGCGACCTCGATGAAGCCCAACACGGCCTTCACGCTGTTCAGCCACGAGCCCGACTTGCTCTTCATCTTCTTCAGAAGTGACGGGAACATCGCCAGTACAGTGAACGGCAGGGCGAAGGCGACGGAGAACGCCAGCATCGTGGCCATCGGTGTCCAGAACTCGCCCTGCGTGGATTTGATCAGGACCGTGCCGACAATCGGACCGGTGCATGAGAATGACACAAGCACAAGGGTCAGCGCCATAAAGAATATGCCGCCTAAACCCTTGCCGCCGGACTTCGCGTCGCTCTTGTTGGCAAGGCTTGACGGCAATTCGATCTCGAAGGCTCCAAAGAAAGACGCGGCGAAAACCATGAACACAATGAAGAATATCAGGTTCGGCAGCCAATGTGTCGCAAGCCAGTTGAATATGTCGGCGGTTACAGTGTTGCCGCCGATGATCCAGGTCAGGCCGATGACCACGCTGATAGGCACAGTGTAGAGAAGGACAATGAACATACCGTAGACGAAAGCCTTGAAACGTCCCTCGGCAGCGGTCGCGGACTGCTTCATGAAGAACGACACCGTCATCGGGACCATCGGGAACACGCACGGGGTCATCAGCATCGCGAAGCCCCAGAGGATGGCCTCGACGATAAGGGTCCACAGAGAGCCCACGCTCTTGGCTTCGTCAGGAGACAATGTTCCAGACTCATCCGTTGCCGAACCGGCTGCCACTGGGGCTTCTGCCTTGAGCGGCACTGAAAACTCCCAGGACTCAGGAGCTGCGCAGAACCGGTCGTTGCATCCGCTCCAAGTCACCTCTCCGGCGACCACGGCCTCCACGCCGGTCAATTCAACCCTCTGGGTCAGGGTCACTGAGTCATAGAAAACCTCTTCTCCCCTATAATCCGATGGTTTTGTCACCTGGACAAGGCCTCCGACCAATGAATATCCTTGATTGGACGCAAACTCAATCACTATCGGATTGTCGGCATGGTCTACAGTGTAGATGTGCCATCCGTCCTCGATGACGGCCTTGAATGTCAGCTCGAAGACTTTGTCTGAGACATGCCTGCTTGTGACAGACCACTTTGCGGTGGCGTCAGGGGCCTGAGCTAATGAGGCCACGCTCCCGAGAAGGAGCGCAGCCACCAACGCCACAGCCTTTTTGAAAGTATGTGTCATAGCGTCAAAACATTTGGCGTTGCGCCTGTAGATTGATTACTTGGCGTAGGCCACCGAGCGGGTCTCCCTGATCACCGTGATCTTGACCTGTCCCGGATAAGTCATCTCCTCCTGGATCTTCTGGGCTATGTCCGCGGAAAGTCTCGCGGCCTGGTCATCGCTGACCTCATCGGCTCCTACAATCACACGCAACTCGCGGCCAGCCTGGATCGCATAGCTCTTTGTCACACCCGGATACGCAGCGGCAAGATCCTCCATTCCCTTGAGCCTCTTGATGTAGGACTCGATAACCTCACGGCGGGCGCCGGGACGGGCTCCGGAAATCGCGTCTCCGATCATCACAATAGGAGAGATGATGGAAGTCATTTCAATCTCCTCATGGTGCGCTCCTATGGCGTTGCAGATCTCAGGCTTCTCCTTGTATTGCTCAGCCAGCTTCATTCCAAGCAAAGCGTGAGGCAGCTCAGGCTCCTCCTCGGACACCTTGCCTATGTCATGAAGAAGGCCTGCCCTTTTCGCGAGTTTCGGGTTAAGGCCAAGCTCGGCGGCCATTATGGCGCAGATGTTCGCGACCTCCCTGGAATGCTGCAGAAGGTTTTGACCGTAAGACGAACGGTATTTCATCCTGCCGATCATCTTCACAAGCTCGATGTTGAGCCCGTGGATCCCAAGGTCTATGCAGGTTCTCTTACCCGTCTCAAGAATTTCATCCTCAAGCTGTTTCTGAACTTTGGCCACAACTTCCTCGATACGCGCCGGATGGATTCGTCCGTCAACGACAAGCTGATGCAGCGCAAGTCTGGCGACCTCCCTGCGGACCGGGTCAAAGGCGGAGAGGAGGATCGCGTCAGGCGTGTCATCCACCACGATCTCAACTCCGGTCGCCGCCTCCAGAGCACGGATGTTGCGTCCCTCACGCCCGATGATCCTTCCCTTGATCTCATCATTGTCGATCGGGAAAGTCGTCACGGCGTTCTCAATGGCAGTCTCGGTGGCGGTCCTCTGAATAGTGTTGATCACTATTCTCTTAGCCTCTTTTGTAGCGTTAAGCCGCGCCTCGTCCATGGTGTCGTTTATGTAGGCCTGCGCCTCTGTACGCGCCTCGGCCTTCATGTTCTCCATAAGAATGTTCTTGGCTTCCTGGGCGCTCATCCCCGCTATTGTCTCCAGCTGCTTGTTGGCCTGGGCGCTAAGCCGATCATATTCCTCCACCTTCTTCGACAAAGCCTCCTGCTGGGCCTGAAGGCCGGACTTCGCATTGTCCGTCTCACGGATTTTCCTCTGAAGCTCCGTGTTCTGCTGATTCAGGGAGTTCTCCTTCTGCTTGATGCGGTTCTCGGCATCCTTAAGCTGGCTGTTCTTCTCATTGATGTACTGCTCATGCTCGCTCTTGAGCTGGAGGAATTTCTCTCTTGCCTGATGGATCTTGTCCTTCTTGATGCCCTCGGCCTCAATCTCAGCCTTGGCGATGATCTCGTTCTTCCGCCCCTTCAGAACAATTCTCTGAATGATTATGTAAGCCGCCAATGCTATTACGGCACCAGCCAGGACTCCTATAAAAAAAAGTAACATAATATCTATAATGTTAAAGTGTTCAACAATCTCAATCTCGGACTTAACCGGAGCGGGCCCTCCTGACCACCATCTTTCCAAATTTGCCATCCTTCCGCACAAAAACCGCAATGCGGCAGCCACCACGACAAAAAAAAAGACCGTCCATCTCCTATTTTGGAAACAGATCGGTCATCAAACAATAAAAAAAGCCGTTAGTCGCTTGTCAAAAACCTTAAATCAATAAGATTTGAGATCCGCACCGGTTCAGAGATCCACCGTCACGCAAATAGCGCAATCCCCGAAGGTAACCTTGGCCTGTCATAGCCGGCTCGAGCAAACTCGGTTCCGCAGAACTTGTTGATTTGAGCACGTGGGACTAACGGCCGTCTTTTTCTATAGTCTTTATGTAGGACTCGACATCATCCTGAAGCCTCCTTGCCTGGGCATCAACATCAGCAAGCCTCTTCTGGAAGGCCAGTCTGCCGACAGCCTCGTTCAGGGCGACAAAGGAAAGCTTGTCGGAAAGGGTCTTGTTCGGGTACTTCGCGTCGTATGCCGTCAACTTCTGGTTGATGGCCTCGGCGGCAAGCCTCATCATCCTCTCCATTTCCGGAGATGAGGCGACGAGAGGATATTCATTGCCCGCTATCCTGATTTTTATGTTCTGTCCCATTCCTAATTCTCAAGCAAGGAAATGCACTTGTCAATCTCCCTGATAAGCTTATCTATCTTTTCCTTCGCCGCGTAGCCGTCGCCAGCCATGCCGAAAGCTTCCGACAGATGGAGGTTATTCACTTGTTGTTCCAAATCCTCAATCCGTTTCCTGCAGGATTCATTGTCAGCCTTGCTCCGCTGAAGCTCAGCCAGAAGCCTAACACGCTCCGACCTTTCCGCCTCATACAGCGCGATCAACTTCTCGATGTCTGTCTTTATACCTTCAAGCATTCTCCAAGGCTTATGTTTCCTGTCCGAGCGCAAATTTAATAAAATATCTTCATTTGCACAAGGACTTCAACTAACATCACCTACTAAGTTCCAAGGAATACTCCTTATTGTGCTCATGGCAGCATCCCGACGCACGGCACCTCCACTCAAAGCCCCCGGCAATGCCCTCTCCAATGCCCTTCTCCACCCGTGAGCCAAAACCGCCTCTCCACTCACGGAACGTTCCCCCAAGGCTCGACCGTGAGTCAACGCTCCTTCTCCACGCACCCAACGGCACGGCATGCCAGCCACGTGCGCCGAAACAGCTCCCTCACGCACGGAGTCACCTGGCTCTCACCAGTTCCGCCAGCCTCACCTGCCTCATCAATCCCATCCGATTTGTTAAACTAAAGTAAATATTATAATTTTGCGGCGACATGACAATAAAAGCAATGACAATAAAAGTGGAAAACAGGGAAATACCGGTGCTGCTCCTGACGGGATACCTCGGAAGCGGCAAGACAACTCTGGTCAACAGAATACTCTCCAACAAGAAGGGCATCAAGTTCGCGGTCATCGTCAACGACATCGGCGAGGTGAACATCGACGCTGACCTTATCCAAAAAGGCGGCGTTGTCGGCACAACCGATGACAGCCTTGTCCCTCTCCAAAACGGCTGCATCTGCTGCACCCTTAAAATGGACTTGGTGGCCCAGCTGAACGACCTTTGCCGCACCAACCGCTTCGACTACATCGTCATCGAGGCCAGCGGAATATGCGAGCCGGCTCCGATCGCGCAGACCATCTGCTCTTTTCCGAAGCTTGTTCCTGAATATGCCCAATCGAATGTTCCTAAACTCGACTGCATCGTTACCGTTGTGGACGCGCTGAGGATGCAGAGCGAGTTCGCCTGCGGAGATGCCCTGAAGAAAGACAATCTGGAGGAGGACGACCTTGAGAACCTTGTGATCCAGCAAATCGAGTTCTGCAACATCGTGCTTCTGAACAAGGCCTCCGAGGTGAAGCCTGAGGAGCTCGGCAGGGTACGGAGCATAGTGAAGGCCCTTAACCCAAAGGTGACTATATTCGAGTGCGACTATGGCAACATCGATCTTGACAAACTCCTGAACACCAAGATGTTCGATTTCGACAAGACAGCCACTTCCGCTGCATGGATCAACGCCATCGAAGGTGAAGGCAACGAACCGGAGCATGATGACGAGCATGACAATGAGAGACACGGTCATGACGAGGAGGAACATGACAACCATGACGGGTACAACCACGATCATCACGAGGAAGACGGGTACGACCACCACGAAGGACACGGCCATGACCATCACGGCGACCATGACCATCACGAAGGACACGAACATCACCATCATCACGACCACGAGGGCGGTGAGGTCGAGGAATATAACATCGGGACTTTCGTCTACTATCGCCGTCAGCCGTTGGACATCAACAAGTTCGACTGGCTTGTCTCAAAGAGATGGCCAAAGAATATCATCCGGGCCAAGGGGCTGTGCTACTTTGCTGACGAAAAGGACAAGTGCTACCTCTTCGAGCAGTCAGGGGTGCAGAAATCCATCAAGGACGCGGGCCTTTGGTTCGCGACCATGCCTGAGGATCAGCTTCAGGAGATGATGCGCAGGGACAAGAACCTCCGCAAGGACTGGGATCCGGTCTATGGCGACCGCATGATCAAGATCGTCTTCATCGGCCAGAACCTTGACCGCAAACAGATCTCAGACCTGATGGATTCATGCCTTGTGGAATAGTCTCCCGTTCATCGAATATCTGAACAAAATCGCTTTAGGGCGAACGCGAAAAAAATAAAATTCCAAATTTTGCACGTTACCAAAATTTGGAATTTTATTTTTTTCGCAATCGCCAGTGAAACATAACGAACGACAGTGGAAAATCAAATGGCAAATTTTGATCCACCGTGCAAAATTTGCCATTTGCCTTTTTTCCACTGACGTCAGACACGATTTACTGTCGCTTCGGCTCTTCGACAAACTCAGTGCCATGCAGGCTCTGCGACCGGAAGATGCTGGCTCAGCGAGCGGAAGAGGTTAGCCCTGAGGCCGAAGGTATTACAGCTCAGTCACGAAACGGTGCTTGCCTGGGGCGAGGGTCTTGGTCTCGCGGGAGCTGTCGGGACCCGGGATGAGGGCGGTGGCGGTGGTGCCGGCCGGAATCTCGACGGTCCACTCGAACCTGGAGCCGTCGCGCTTCCAGTTGCTGACGATCTTGCCGTAAGGGGAATCGTACGAGCAGTTCACCCAGTCAAGGCCTTCGATCGGGTACGGCTTGAGCTCGATTGACTTGTAGCCAGGCTCAGCGGGACGGATGCCGCCAAGGTATTCATAGTACCAGGTCACAAGGTCGCCAAGGAGCATCACGTGGTTGCCGGAGTTCATCGCCGGGTCGGCGGTGTTGCCGTTCCAGAGCTCCCAGATCGTGGTCGCGCCGTTCTTCGCCATGTAGCCCCAGCTTGGGTAGGTCTCGTTGGTGGCGATCTTCAAGGCAAGGTCCGGTCTGCCGAACTCGGTCAGAGTGCGCATCAGGACCATCATCCCGACGACTCCGCAGCTGACGTGTCCGTCGCAGTCAACCTCTGTCTTGCGGACTATGTGATCGAACACATCCCCCTCACGGCCTGACGGGACCATCCCGAAATAGAGCGGAAGGAGGTTGGCGGTCACGGTGTTGTTGCCGTAGAAACCTTCCTTCGCATCGAAATACTTGGCGTTGAAAGCATCGCGGGCAGCGTCGGCATATTCATTGAATATTTTCGCGTCCTCCGGATGGCCGGCGATAGGAGCGAACTCCATCATCTTGTGAAGAAGGAAGTAGTAGAACGGAGTGGAGATCAGAGGAGCGGCTGTCTTTCTCGCCGGGTCGTTGGAATGGATCAATTCCAGAGACTCCGGCGGCATGCACCAGTCCCCGTAGGTGTCCTTGATCATGACGCCGTCCTTGAGGTACTTGGACCTCATATATTCAAGCCACTTCTTCATCGCGCCGTAGTGGTCCTTGATGGACCTGTCGTCACCGAACCGGCGGTAAAGCATGTCCGCGCCGGTGAAGAAGGCGCCCGGCCATGTGAAATTGTCTTGGTAAAGGGTCCAGTAGCGAGGGCAGACGTCAGGTATGCTGCCCGCCTCGTTCTGCCCGTCGTGGATGTCTGTAAGCCACTTGGAATAAAGGGCGTGGTTGTTGAAGATGTAGGACTCTCCATAGCATCCCATAGTGCGGTCGCCGAGCCACCCCAGCCTCTCATCCCTCTGAGGACAGTCGGTAGGCATTCCGCGGTAGTTTCCCCTTATGCCCCAGAATGCATTGTGGTAGATTTGGTTGATCACAGGGTCAGAGGTCTCGAAACGTCCTGTCACCGCCATCTTGTCGTACATCACCTGTCCCTCGAAATCACTGAGCTTGGGAGTTTTCTTCAGACCCTTTACCTCAACGAAACGGAAACCGTGGTAGACATATTCCGGATGCCAGACGATCGGCTTGCTGTCTTTGGCTACGTAGGTGTCCAGAACCTTGGCGGAACGAAGGTTGGCAAGGTAGAGGGTGCCATCGGCGTTGAGGATCTCGGCGAATTTCATCGTCAGGGTGTCACCTCTCCGGAGTCCTTTGGCCTTGATCTGGAGACGGCCCACCATGTTCTGCCCCATGTCCAGGATGTAGCCGTGGCCGGTCTTGGTGATGGAGACCGGTTTCACGATGTCCTGGACCGCGATGTTCGGGTTCGGCTGGAGAACCAGCTTGCCACCCGGGGCCTCCATCAATGAAGCCTTGGCCCAAGACGAGTCGTCATAGCCGACCTTTGTCCAGCCGCCAAGTTCCTTGCGTGCGTCATAGGTCTCTCCGTCAAACTCGTTGTTGGCGCGGATCGGGCCCTCGCAGGTGATCTTCCAGCTCTCGTCACTGACAACCGTCTCCGTGCGTCCATCAGTGTAGGCGATGTCCAACCGGTACCAAAGTCTCGGTACCCCGAACCCCTTCATTCCCGGCTCGCGCATCGAAGTGAAACGTCCGCAACCAAGGCTCACCGCAAGAGCGTTCTTACCTTTCTTCAGAGCTTTTCTGACATCAAACTCATTGAAATACACTCTCGTCTTGTACTCGGACACAGTAGGAGAAAGTTCCTGGTCACGGGTGATGTATTCCCCGTTGATCCAAGTGTCGTACAATCCCAGGCCACTGATCCGAAGGGTCGCCTCCTTCACCTTTCCGTCAAGGGTGACCTCTTTGCGAAGGTAACGTGCGGGAAGCACTGTGTTTCCCTTCAGTACATCCCCCTTGTAGTCGCAGCCTATCCATTTGCCGTCATACTCCGAGGCTTGAAGGGTCACAGAGGCGGCCAGCACCGCGAACACAGATAAAATTCGTTTAATCATCTTTTTTGAATATTTTAGTGTTTTTTTTGAATATCAAGTCAATGTCCCGTTCGATGGCAGGGCCGGTGATGTTCTCCGGAACGAAAGACCAATGACCAATGACAGCAGGGTCACCGATGACGGCAGGATCGATCACGTGATTCTTTTTGAGATATTCATAGAGAATCTCGCGGATCTCAGGGTAATACTCAACGGTCCTTTCGGTGATTCTGTCCGTGTCGATGCCTACCTCGGCAAGAAGTCCGCCGCCACCGCTGGCACGGTAGGAAGTCATGGCGACATTGTAGGTCTTTCCGAAGTCGAAAGGTGTGCCGTCAGCCATAGAGGTGATAACGACCCTGGAGCCGGAAGGCTTGGTGACGTCAACCGTGTAGTTGATTCCGGCGGCGGAGTCGAAGTTGTAGGTCCTTTCGACGAAAGACCAGCCCTTCCGGCCGGTGCGAGGGTCATCCTTCCGCACGATGTTCAGGACGTGGTCTGTCGGCTTGGTCGCCGTGACGATCCAGCGATTGTAGGACGCCTCAAGGTAGTCCTTGAGTTCCCGACCGGTCATCGTGATGACATAAAGCTGGTTCTCGAACGGATAGATTGTGAACAAATCCTTGTAGATCAGAGTCCCGGCCTTGATGAATCCGTCATAGGTCAGCGGAGCCGCGAGAGAGACCCGGGCCGGGGCGCAGCCGAGGCAAAGCGTGTGGACCAGATTGACATAGTCGCACATTCCCCCATAGGCGTCCCGGGTGCGCATGTCAACCTTCAACTCCCCTACCTTCTGTGTCGTGAAGGCCTGTACGGCCTTGTAGTCGTCATGGAACCTGGCCTCCATCCCAGGGTCTATCTTGTGAGGGTCCACCGGTATCAGTTCCGTGTCATAGGCCCGCCTGACCACCTTGCCGCCTTCCACGGTAACGCGCAGGGTTCCGTGCCCGACAAAGCGGCAGCGGCTTCCGGAGTTGATGAGTCCGATGCTGTCGCAGCAGGCCACAAACGGCCTGTGGTCGTGCGAGCAGACCAGGAAATCCACTCCACGAAGACTCTTGTACAGGTCCATGCCCTGACTTTCCAGCATGGAGCCGTCGCCGGAGCCTGTCCCTGAATGCACGGACACAATCACCACGTCAGGTTTTTCCTTGGCTCTCACCATGTCCACATCCTCCTGAACCAGAGGCACAAGACTCTCGAACGTCATTCCGCTCCAAAGTTTCTCCGACAGCCAGTTCTTCATGTTGGCGTTCGTAAATCCGAGAACGGCTATCTTCAGCCCGGCCCTTTTAAACATCTTGTAAACAGGAAAATACGGCTTTCCGTTGTCCGTGCGGACGGCGTTCCCGGCAAGGAACGGAATCCCGTAAGAGTCCAGATCCCGAGCCACCCTGTCATAGACCTTGTGCCCGGTCTCTATGTCGTGGTTCCCCACAGTGACGGCGTCATAGCCCATGTAGGAGGCGACGCGCGGGTAGAGATGAGGAGAAAGTGTGTCCACATAGTTGAAGTAGTAGGCGGCATTGTCTCCCTGAAGGATGTCCCCCGCGTCAACCAAAAGGACATTGTCCGCTCCGTCAGCGTCACGGACGCTGTCCACAACAGACTTTACGGCAAAAAGAGAGCTCTTCACTCCCCCACCCACATAGGTGGAGTCAAAATAGCAGCCGTGTACGTCATTGGTGGTCAGAAGCTGGACCACATGGTCTCCGTCCCTTGGACCGGAAGAGCACGCCGCCAGCATAAAGCCGGCCGCAACGGTGATCGCCTGTAAGAATATTCCTCGCATCTTATTCATCGTTTTACAGATAGATTTCAAAACTCCTTCTCCTTCTTGAATCCGAGGAGGCCCCCCTTCTTCGTGAGTCCTTTGCTCTCAATGCCCTCTCAAGGTCAAACACCACGCTCAATTTCTGCTGGCCGCCTTGGAAACCGGCTCCGGCGAAATGAAACACCGCCGAGAGACGGAGGCTTACAAAATCCGCGATGTCAGGCTGCCAGTAAACCTCGGCCCTGTTGTAGTACCCTGAGTGCCTCCAGTCCTCACCGCCGGTTTGAATCCTGTAGAACGGGCTGCCCGGGTACAGATCCTTTCCGTACACATTTCCTCCGGCGTCAAGCCAATCAAAGTATGGCATCTGCCCCGTACCGTAGTAAGTGTCATTCAACAGGCCGAATTTCCAGCAGGACAGATTCAGAGTGAGCTGGCCACCGTAAGACAGATCCAAACCCGTCTCGCGGATTCTGTCCTGATGAATTCCTTGAACATAGCCAAGTTTGGCGCTCCAATGAAAATCCCCGTTACCCGAATTCAGCATCACAAACGGAGAGACCAGGACATTGTCCACAACGCCTTTGTACTCAAGATTGTTGGCGAAATGGTACATCGTGCCGGTCCATCCAAGATGAAAAAAGTCACCGCCGATGCCGAAATCACCGTACGTGAATATCTGGAAACGCTCCCTGCGAAGGTGCCCTATCATGCCCATCCAGTCCAGCCCGGCCTCGCAGTAGCCCCGGCGGGTTCTGTACTTTAGGAGGAGTCCTTCGATGTTGTTGTCGTAGAATCTGTTCGCCTCGGAGATAAACAAGGTGGGGATGTTGTCGCAGGAGGAATATTCCCAAAATGGATATTGCCCTCCGAAGACAGAGAGGCGGCGGGGGAATATTCCCGCATGCAGAGAGAATTTTCCTCCCCTGCGCCGTGTCTCAAGGCCGTACCAGAAAATCATCTCCCTTATAAGGTCCTCGTTTAGAAGGTCCTCGTCCGCGGCGGACGTCGGGGACTCCCCCATATTCTTCATAACGTCCAGTCCGAGCGACAGACTATGCGCCGCCTTTCCATCGCCCACGGCGACACCTATCGCAGGGGTCAGGCGCGCGGCATGGATCGTCCCTGAGCTTTCGAACAGATTTCCGCCATGGTCATATTCCTTATTATCAAAATAATACTGGAAATCAGCTCCGTAAGTCAACGCCACTTTCCGCTGTGCCATGCAGGCGCATGCGGCCGACAGCAAAAATGCGGTTATAATCATGTGTTTCCTCATATTCCACAAATTTACTTAATTATTTTGTAATTTCGCACCTGTATGGAAATGCTAAAACTACAAACTCCCGTTGAGACTTGCAAAAGCAAGGTCAGCATCTCCCAGAATGACAGGATTTTCATTCTGGGCAGCTGCTTCGCGGACAACATCGGGCAGAAAATGGCCGATCTGGGATTCGATGCCTGCGTCAACCCTTTCGGCACAATCTACAACCCTGTCTCCGTCAGCAACTGCATCGCCAGGCTTTCCTCCGGAATCCCGTTCTCGAAGGACGAGTGCGTCCCGATGGGGGCCGGAGCCGGATTGGTCTGCTCGTTCAGCCACCACACATCGTTCGCACGCCGGACCGAAGAGGAGTTTTTGAAAGTCGCCAACGCGTCATTGGAGGAGGCCTCGCGCCGTTGGAATGCGGCCACGAAAGTCATCATAACCCTCGGCACCGCATGGATTTATGAATATTCCCGCACAGGCGAGACCGTCTCCAACTGTCTCAAGATCGACGCCAAGGAATTCACCCGCCGCAGGCTTTCCGTCCGCGAGACTTCGCTGCCGCTCATGAATATGCTGGCACGCCATCCGGACAAGGAATTCATCTTCACCGTCTCCCCTATCCGTCACTTAAAGGATGGAGCGCACGGCAACCAGCTAAGCAAAGGCACCCTGCTTCTCGCATTGGAGGAGGTTATGGCCAAGTTCCCTGAACGTTGCGATTATTTTCCCGCCTATGAGATCGTGCTTGACGAGCTGCGCGACTACCGCTTCTACGCCCCCGACATGATTCACCCGTCCGCCCAGGCAGTGGATTACATTTGGTCCAGGTTCGTGGATTTCGCCGTCCCCAAGCAGGAATTTGACGAACTGAAGAAAAGACGCCAAGAATGGCTTCGGGCCCAACATCGGCCTATTCATTAATGATTTAATAATTTAAAACTTTTTCATGTTTCGTGTGAAACAAAAATATTGCGCGAAAAATTTGCTATTCTATTATAAAACGTTTAGATTTGTAATCTAAAGTCAGCGCATGCTGACATAAGCGGAGTGAGTTCATGCATTTTGATTTTGTTGATAAGGGTGAACTTTAACAACCATAAGTTAATACAAAACCTATTAGTAAATGAAAAAGAATCGCACTTACAAAGTAAACGCCTTTCTCATGATGCTGCTCGCGGGCTCATTAATGGCCGGAACGACCTCGTCTGCAGCTGAGCCCAAGGCCGGTTCATTGTCAGAGGCAGCAGCCTCTCAGCAACAGAACCGCACTGTAACCGGAAAGGTCATCGACGCTTCCGGTCAAGGTACGGTAGGCATCGGTGTGATGGTTAAAGGCACCTCAAACGGAACCCTTACCAACACTGACGGAACGTTCTCACTTTCGAACGTGGCTCCAGGATCCACAATCGTTTTCTCCAGCATCGGCTACAAAACCATCGAGGTTGTCTGGAACGGCCAGCCTCTCAACGTCACAATAGCTGAGGACAACGAGCTTCTAGACGAGTCCGTGGTAACCGCCCTCGGAATCAAGAGGGAAAGGAAGTCCCTCGGTTACGCTGTGGAGGACATCAACGCCTCCGAGCTCATGAAGAACAAGACCGCCAACGCGATCAGCTCTCTGTCCGGCAAGATCGCCGGTGTGAACATCACCCAGTCATCCGGCGCCGCGGGATCAGGCGCTCAGATCATCCTTCGTGGTGGAACATCCGGATCTGAGAACCGTGACAACCAGCCGCTCTTCGTTGTGGACGGTGTGATCTACGATAACTCCTCACAGGTAGTCGGCAACTCCGCCTTTGATGGTTCCGGCTCAGGATCCACGACATCCTCCAACCGTGTGATGGACATCAATCCCGAGGACATCGAGAGTATGTCAATCCTCAAGGGTCCTGCCGCTTCCGCACTTTACGGTTCACGCGCTGCCAACGGTGTAGTGCTCATCACAACTAAAAAAGGTAAAGATGGGGTCGTTGAGGTCAATCTCAACACCAAGTACATCACCTCCTGGGCAAAGGCTCTTCCAGAAGCTCAGACTGAGTACAGTCGCGGTTACTTGGAGGATCTCTACGACAAAAGCGGAAACTATCTTGGATCTAAATTCAACGACTTCTCTTACAACTCTTGGGGAGAAAAGGTCGCAGCAGGCACTCAGACCTATGATAATATAGGTAACTTCTTCACTCCAGCCGGAACATGGGACACCAACCTGAGTGTTTCAGGTGGCCATAAGGACGGGAACTTCTTCCTTTCGGCTTCCAAATATGCCCAAGACGGTATCGTTCCGACCACAGGTTACGACAAGACCACATTCCGTTTCAATGGTGAGCAGAAGTTCAAGATCTTCACATTCAGCGTCAACACCGCATATTCAAAGGCCACTACAGATAGGACCCTAACTTCAGGAGGTCTTTACGGATCTTCTGGCACCGGTACTCTTGGTGCTGTTTATGGTTGGAGCACCACTGACGACATGGAGCTTTGGGCCAATTCAGACGGAACCCGTTACAGAATGTTTGGTGACCGTCTTGATCCTTGGGACGAGAGGGATAATCCTTATTGGATCCTCAACAAGAACAGCTATCAGGACAAGACCGAGCGTTTCACCGGTTCCATCAATGTCCGCGCGGACATCACCAAGTGGCTCTTTATCAACTACCGTCTTGGTCTGGACACCTACAACACCATTAATTCTACCCGCATCGCCCCTGAGGGAGCTATCAAGCAGGTTTGGCAGAAAGGTATGATGAGTGACAATACCCTGAAATATTCATACCTCTCCAACAACCTCATGATCAATGCAAACCACTCCATCGGTGATTTCCACGGAAACATTATGGCTGGTATGGCGACAGATGATACTTCTACTGACAGAAACTACAAGATGGCGTGGAACTTCGAGGTACCGGATTTCTATTCTTACGCCAACGCTACGGACAACAACAAGAAGTTCCAACATTCCGCCACCAAGAAGAGACTTGTCGGTGTGTTCGGCGAGGTTCGTCTTGATTGGAAGAACACAGTGTTCCTTTCCGCCACAGGACGTAACGACTGGACTTCAACCCTTCCTGTAGAGAACCGTTCATATTTCTATCCTTCCGTAAGTGGTGCGTTTGTGTTCAGCCAGTTGCTTAAGGACACCGGTGTTATGTCTGATGACATTCTCAGCTTCGGTAAACTCAGGGCATCATGGGCCAAAGTTGGTAAGGACACCGGTGCTTATGAGACCAACACTGCCCTTTGGCCTGTAGGCTCATATCTTTTGGGAAAGACCGGAGTCGGTGCCACCTGGACACGCGGTAATCCATACCTCCGTCCTGAGATGAGTAAGTCCTCCGAGATCGGCCTCGAACTCCATTTCTTCCAGCATAGGTTGAAGATGGATGTGGCTTACTACACCAACGACTCTTACAACCAGATTCTGAGCCCACGTGGCCCTCAGTCAACAGGCTACATCTTCTGCTCGATCAATGCTGGTAATGTCTATAATAAAGGTATTGAGTTCTCGCTCTCCGGAACCCCGATAGAGAATAAGGACTTCGTTTGGGAATCTGCCCTCAACATCGCTGGCAACAGAGGTACGATGGACGGTCTGCCTAAGGGTATGGATGTCATGTATGTTACGGATGTTCAATATGGAAGTGCCAAAGCTGCTTCTTTCTCAGGTGGTAACTTCATGGCTATCAGTGGCACTACATGGATGAGGGACGATGACGGCAACATCGTGCTTGACAGTAATAATATGCCTCTCAAGAGTGATGCTGCGTCTATTCAGGTAGGAAATCGTGAGTCCAATCTGACAGGAGGCTGGAACAATACCTTTACCTGCAAGAATCTGTCTTTCAACATGCTGTGGGAGTTCCGCATTGGGGGAGACGTGTTCAATGGAACCAAATATGCCATGACACAGTATGGAACCAGTAAGTTCTCCGCTGAGGTTAGAAACCAACCTCTTATCATAAGTGGTGTGCATCAGATCCTCGATGACAATAAAAAGGTAATCGGCTACACGGATCCTGAGACTTATGTTTTCGAGCCTGAACAGACTTACGACTTCAACAACCAAAAGACATCCGGCTACAATATCATCAAGAATTACTACACCGGAGCCTACAACTACGAGACCGCCAACTGGATAACAAAGGTTAACTCCCTGAGACTACGTACCCTTTCCGTTACATATAACCTTCCTAAGAAGCTTCTGGAAAGGAGCAAGGTGATCAAGAGAGCATCGGTTTCTGCCATCGCAAACAACCTTCTTCTCTTCACGAACTATGACGGAGATCCTGAGGTCGCAGCTTCCGGAGCAGGCCGTGGAGGTTCTTCTTCAGTAGGATTCGACTACTGCGGTGTTCCTGCCGTCTCAAGCTTTACATTCGGTGTGAACCTTACTTTCTAATCAGCCGTGACATCATTTAAATATTCAAAAAGTATGAAACTTATCAAAACAATATTTCTTTCTGGTGCTTTGACGGTGGTGCTTTCGTCAGTGTCCTGCGCTGAATGGCTTGATGTGAATACCGACCCGGAGAACCCTACTCTTGAGTCAGCCGAGTACCAACTTGAACTCGCCCATTGCGAGTTCTACACGAACAGCGCGCAGCAGTTCGCTGCCTGGCGTTCTTCAATGGCTATGGGGGATTGGACAAGAAACATCAGCGGAGGTACGTATTGGGCTATGTCCTATTGGGCACCTGCCGATGGAATAACCACAACTCCTTACCAATGGTTCCTTGTCGGGGCTGGAGCAACCATCAAGGATATGTACGCCAAGGCTATAGCAGCAGAAAATTGGCACTATGCGGGAGTGGCCAAGGTGCTTCTCGCATACGGCTACATGCTTATGACCGACCTTTATGGTGAAATGCCTTACACCCAAGGACTTGCCGAGAGTGCCATTCCTGAATATGACAATGGCAAGACAATCTATCTGGGTTGTCTTACGGATATTGACGAGGCTATCGAACTCCTGTCAAAGAGTATAGATACTAATAAGCTGCCGTCACTTGCGGTCGGTGATTATTGGAACAATGGTGATGTCAACAAGTGGTCTAAGCTTGCCAACCTGCTTAAGGCACGTTGGATTAACAAGCTCATCAAGAAGGGTGAGGGAAGTTACCTTGAAGGCAAATATGACCGTCAGACTATTCTGGACTGCCTTACCAAGGCTATGACCAGCAATGCTGACAACACCGTCATCAACCATACTGACGACAACGGCACGACACACGATGTCCTTGGCTGGGATGAACCTGTGGATTATTCTCCACTGTTCTCTGTTTGTGGTATGAACAGTGGCTATATGGCCACAAAGATGCTCTATGACAACTTGACGAACTTCGATGGTCTTGGAGTAGAGGATCCGCGTGCTGATCACATCCTTCCTTGGGCGAAGTCCAAGAAGAGCGATGCAGCTCCTAAAGAGATAAAGTGGAATGAAAATGGTACTTGGAGAAGAACCCTTGGAGTTGATTTGTCCTCAAACATATTCAGTACAGGTGGTCCGCTTAGAGCTAGCTACGGTAAGGATCCTAAAGCCGAAGAAAAAGGCATCCGTAACGGTGATTTCTTCTGGATCAACTCATCCTCACCAGCTAGACTTGGTGACACTGTTTATGTGGAAAGCACATCCAGATCAAAAGGATATCACGCTAATAAGGATCTTCTTTTCAGAAGAAACGAAAAAGATGGGTCCGAAGAGTCTGGATCATTCTACTCACGTGTGTCTGCCCCTACTTACGTTGGGACATATGCTGAGGCTTGCTTCATCAAGGCAGAGGTTCTTTTCAATAATGGTGACAAGGCTGGTGCATACGATGCTTACAAAGAAGGAATTAAGGCTTCCATCGAATTAATGAACGATAAATTGAAAGCTTGGGTAAGCGAGGATGCTTCTTTGGCTTCTTGTCCTTCTTTCACACCGATAGATCAGGCTGACATAGACAACTTCCTTGCGAACGGAATCGGTTCCTCAGGAGAATTGACATTGGGCAGGATCCTTACCCAGAAAAGAATTGCGTTGATGTTCTCTGTCGAAATTTGGAATGACATGCGTCGCTACGACTTCAACAAGGAGTATTTCCTTGGATGGAGTATCGCGGCCTATCATGATGTTAATGCCACCGCTTCCGCTGCCATTCCGACCGGTCAGTATTTCCGCCGTTGGAGACAGTGCTCGCATGAACTTAACTACAACACTGACAATCTTCAGGCCATTGGGGCGGAAGTTCCAGGAGCCGACATGTCGTTCGTGAAGGACGGCAAGGCTTGCTGGAATCTTAAACCTGATGCCTGGACAATCAACGTCTGGTGGGATTCCGACCAGCAGTAATCAATTAATTCTTTGATGTCGAAGAGGACGGTCAGTTTGGCCGTCCTCCTTTTTTATAGGGTAAATCAATGTAAGCATCCGACAAAGCACGACTGTCATCTGTCTCCTGCTCTATCTTGAACAGGACAGGAACCGCTCTGTTCAAACGAGGAATCTCCGCCTTTCCGCCATACATAGCTTTGCGGCCTATATCTCAGCATCAGAGCCTCAATACTTGTTCTGGTATACCAAATTGAAAGCAATACCTGTTAAGAGATACGGGCCGAAGGAACATGATGTTAAGGCGGTTCCGGTAATCATGTATCTGGAAAAGGAAGAGATGAAAACATTGCTGTAGATGACAGCGTGCGTTCGGCCTTCGCGACAATCCGCGGGAAGGGCAACAAGACAAGGGTATGTCCTTTGTGGGACAGCACGGTGAAACTGTTGCAGCCTTCATTAAGAAGAAATCCGGACGAACCGGTCTTCCTGAACCGTTATGGTAATCCCATAACCCGCTATGGGGTATATGAGATGGTGTCCAGATACGTGGCCAAAGCAGCGGAAATCATGCCGTCTATCGGCGATAAGAATGTCAGCCCTCATACGATACGGCACTCTACTGCATCCCATCTTCTTGAAGCCGGGATAGATATCAATACCATCCGCTCATGGTTGGGCCATGTGTCGGTCAACACCACCAACATATATGCGGAGGTAAATATCAGAATGAAAGCAAAGGCCCTGAAGACATGCGAGGTCTTTGTTAAGGGAGCCCCAAAATACAATCCGGGAGATAAAACACTAATCGGCTTCCTGAAAACTCTTTAAACCGCGATACGTTATGTTGGCATTGCTATGGCTATTATATTGTACACCAGTAGCTTATTTTACGATGCCAACATAACGGCATTGCCAACATAAGGGCGCAAGAACTACCTGTTCTGCGGCGATGACGAGGCCGCCCAGAGAGCCGCAGTGGTCTACTCCCCGCCAACTGGACTGCAGCCACTGTCACAAAGTAAACCAAACCAGCAAAAACCCAACACTCAATGAATGCAACTGACATCCCACTCGTGCCAGTTGCATTACATCTTTGTCAATACGTACTTCTTCGGATGCTTACGAACGAAGGGAGTAATCCTTCTATTGCGTCAATCCTTCTATTGCGTTTTCCTTGACGCTCTCCGGGATCTCGGTCATCTTATAGACCGAGATTTCCGAAGGGGTTGATTCTGAAGACAATGTCAGCGTCCCGCCTGCCAGAGAGACCTTGTAGTCACAAGCCCACTTGCCGCCATCGGCATAGACACCGCTCAGAATGCCAGAGTCCAGAGTCCAGGTTCCGGTAAACCGTACATAGCGCAGGCCGCCTGTCTTCTGATAAACAGCGAATGTTCCATCGCCTCCAAAGTGCAGATAGACATCAACTTCACGGGATCCTATCACAGCTGATTTAGTGGTGATGGAAACAACGTTCCATTCACCGACTAAAGACTCGGACATTTTTTCAGTCTCCTTGCCGCAAGACAGCAGAATCAAGAAAGACGGCAAGATAGCCAATGATAATGTCAGACACCTTTTCATTTCCTTTTGATTTGAGTGGTCTCATCCTTCGTAACCTTCGGATTGGAAGCAACATTCAGATAAAGAACCTGAAGCCTTGGGCAATCCTTTACCTCAACGACCTTGATCCCCTCTATCGGGCTTAGGTCAAGTTCCTGCAGCTTGGCACACCCGTTACTTGCGAATGACACCAGATTTTTCCATTCTGTCGTCCACGTGCGGTCGCTTTCCATACGTACGAAATCATTGTAGCTCAAATCAACCGCGACCAGAGACTTGAGCGTGTAAGGCCTTACGAACGATGTAGTCTCCTCGGTAAGATGATTATGGCTCAGATTGAGGTCGGCAATCGCACCGCAATATTCAAGATCGCATTTTGAAAGTTCATTGTTGGACAGGTTCACATTTTTCAGTTTTCCTGCGTAGGCACATTCAAAAGACATAAGACAATTGTTTGAAGCGTTGACCGTTTCCAAAGTCTTGGAAAGATCCATTCCGCTGAGTCCCGTGCAAGAAGAGATCTTGTTGTTTGAAATGTCGATTGTCCTCAGGATTTTTGTTCCGGAGAAAGAAATCCCGGTCAAATTGTTATGTGACAGATCCAGTTCCTCTATAGTGGCGGAGAACGGCCCGATGTCGATTGACGAGAGATTGTTGTCAGACAAGTCAAGTTTCCTCACATGCCTGAAATAGACAAGAGTCCCGATGGCCTCCAGACCTTTTCCCGAGTAAATTATCTCGGCCACATTCTCGGCCTCGACACCTGAGATCTTGCCATCGCCATCAACATCATATTTTGAAAGCAGATACTGACGCAAGCCGGAGTCACTCACGAATGAGGAGCAGTCTTCCGGATAGTCAATGTCCACGTAAGTGATAATGCTGGAATTGATTCCGAAGCACGCGTCCTTTATGTTCCCCCACTGGCCGGTGAACATAATGACTTTCGAAAGGTTTGTCTGTGTCGCTGAAATGGATTTCAGATGCAGATTCTTGCTCACGTCAAGAGATGTGATCTTCTTGCAGAAATTGATCGTAAGAGTCTCCAGAAGAGGGCACTTCGCCACGTCTAGACTCTTAAATGGAGCATAGCTGACATCCAATGACCTTACGGATGGCAGCCGGGATAGATCCAAGGAAGCCAGATTCTTCGAGCCTGAAAGCGACAAAGACTCGATTTTGGATTTTTCCGGAAGAACCACAGAGGTCAGTGTCTCGCAACCGGCATTCAGATTGGTAAGCGAAGTGCATGCGCTGACGTCCAGGCTCTCTATCTTGCATGAATAGGCAGTCAGAGACTCCAGTGAGCGGCAGTCCTTTACATCAATCGCCTTCAAGCCTGTCGCGTAGCCGGTGTATGAGACCAGCGACGAGCATCCACCAAGGTCAACACTTTCCATTGCTCCATTGAACGAGGCCGACACTTCAGTAAGGTTTCTGCAACCGTTTAGATCAATGCTGGCAAGCGATGCGTTTTCAGAAACGTCCAGAGACTTGAGGGAAGTCCTGCCGGCGAAATTCAATTCGGTGAACTCGTTGCCTTTAAGCACGACTGTTTCCAAACCAGTAAAATGCTCAAGCCCGTCCAGACTCTTTATAGGCTTTCCTGATTCATTTGTGTATTCGAGGGTTTTCACATCCTCAGCCTCTGAAGATGAAATCTTCCCGTCACCGTCAGTGTCGGCGGATGCCAGAAGGTCCCTCAATGTCTCGTCCTTTATCAGATCACCGATGCTTACCCCGGACTGCTTCACCACGAATGAAATCTCATTCGAGCCACACATAAACTTGAAAGTGGCCGTTCTGGAATCCGAGCTTTCATTCTTAGCCACATCGAAGGCCACAATGTCACCGGATTCGCCGGACTCGGAGGAAGCCTTAACCCAGGTCTCACCTCCGGACAGCGACCATGAACGGTCGCTCGTCACTGTGACATCCACTTTTTCGCCTGAAGCCTTTACATCCGCCTCAGCCATTGAAAGGGAAATGTTTTCTCCGGCCGCCAGCTGACGCAACCGGACAGTTACAGACTGAGCTTTCGGATACGAAAGCTTTATGTCAGCGGTACGTTCATCCCCGGTGTTTTCGTCCACCTGGAAGACAACAGCGGAGGAGCTGACCCGCAGATCGGAAATCCATTCAACAGACGGAGAGACGAAAGCGGTCAGCTCGCCATCATCAGAAGGATTTTTCACGGAATACGCAATCCTCGCTTCTCCTCCGGAAGAAGGGACATCCGTTCCTGATTCTGAGACCTGCGCTGATATGACAGGATTCTCCGGCATGGCCTCTGGTTCGGACCCGCCGCATGACGACAGGCCCGCAACCAAAGCCAAAAACAATAGTGATTGATCAATTATTTTCATCATTCAAGGTCTCGGGTGATTTTTCTTGCTTTTCCGGTATTGCCCCCGGCCACAGGCGAAGCCTTGAACACGCTCTTTGTGATGTCCTTAGGCGCGATGCCAGGATTTTTAGGAATAGAATACACTGACACGGTTGTTGTGCCTTTCCCTCCATCATACGGATGCGACCAGAAGTCGAACGGTTCTACCGTGTCCTCCTTCGTAGGCTTGAACTCAATGTAATGCCATTTTCCGTAATTGCCATCAGACCCCTCGGCGACATAAGAGAAGCTCCAGTTATGGCCATACCACGGACGGCAGGTCTGCTGATACATGTCGATGCAGTTCGCAGGCGCGGAGTCGTTCCTTATCAGAGCCATAAGCTGATCCACGCCCCAGTCATAATTAGACACTGGAGCCCAGACTCCACCATACCAATGCACCGCCGCGGCGTTCGGGGTGTATTTAGTAAGCATCACGCAAGCGTCTTTCATGTCTTCCGCATCCCATTTGTCAGGATATTTGGCCGCCAGCTCATTACCGTCTATGAAGCAATATTCCACTTCTACCTCGGCATCGCTCTTTCCGAACGGAATCTCAGGAGACTTGACTTCGGTCTCGAAGAAATCGGTTGTGTTGGTTCCCGAATAGCCGAACACTATCATTGTATATTCCGTGTCGGATTTCCAATATTGTTCGAGCGTCTGCTTGCCTTTCATTCTCTTATAGACAATCTCGTCCTCGTAGTAGCCTTCGATGTCCATCATAAGCAGATTGGCGTTGTATGTTCCGTCGGCGTTCTTGTACAGCTTCGCGTCCTCCGCCGTCAGCAGGAACGGAAGGTAATACTCATCATCATTGCTCGGAGTGAACTCGAATGTCGCGTAGTTCCATGTTGACTTGACAAGTTTCGTCTCGATGGTCAGGTCAGACTTGACGGCGGGATTGGTGGTGACATCAAGTCTTGAGACAGCGGTGGTCAGTTTCCCTGTGTTGTCTACACCGAAAGCATAAACGCGGTATGTGTGCTCCGGAAGGAAATTCCAGCAAAGATCGACATTGCCCCAGAATTCCTTGACTCCTGTGTATGTAAGGGCCTCCCAAGTGTTCTCCTTATAGTAGCCTTCCTCCAGACGCGCGGCCTCCATATTTATGATCCTCTGCGCCATCTGGTTGTCATTGTAGCCGCTGCACTTGTTCTCGTCGACGAAGGCAAGGTAGTAGCGGGTGTCCGCCTTTGAAGGCTCGACCTTGACCTTGACGTCCTCAGGCTTTGTCTCAAGCAAAGTAAGCTTGAACGTGCAGTCATCTGTGACAGGTTCGGCTTCAGTCACGAAGGTTGCCACTTCCCGAGGCTTCGTGGTAGGGGTTCCGGCATAATCCATCCCCCAAGCCACGATGTAATACTTTGTGCCCGACCACAGGTTTGTCGGGGTGTCACTTGAAGGGCCTGTGTGGATATATTGGTTTATGGATATTCCCCAATTCTCCACATTGGACTTGATGTTGCTGATCATATTGGACATGATCTCCTCAAGGGAATATTTCGAATAATCCATCTCGGAGACATAGGTCCAGAAGTAATAATCTGTGCTGTTGGAAGGATTGATGACAATCTTCGCGCTGTTATTGGTGATGTCCGTAATCTCTGCCTTGAACGTTATGTCGGAGGTTTCCACAATAGATGTCGAGAATTCAACCATGGTCACGTCTGTCAATTTCTTTCCGTCCAGACTGAGTCCATAGCAATACGCAATGTAATCTGTGTCATAGTCCAAATCGGTGTATGTCATGTCTGTTTCAACGCCATCCATGGTGTAGAACTGAGGGGCATGCTTAAGGCATTCCTCCAATGTCATCTTGTTATAGTCAGCGATCCCTTGGACATAGTCAAGATCCGCTTTATACAACTGTTCAAGTCCATCCTTGTCCAGAAGATACTTGGAAACCATGCTCTTCTCCATCACGAAGAAAATATAATTTCCACTGTACTCGACGGGAGTGTACTTGACTTTGCAGCCATAAGGATTTATGTCATAAACCTCAAGCTTGAATGGGCCTTCAAACACAGACCCCTGGTTTATCTTCACCGAGACATCCTCTGCTCCGGGATATGAAAGACGCATGGTCGCGCTCCGCGAGGCACCGGCGTTCTGCTCGGCTGAAAACACAACCTTGTCAGGCTCTACACGCACATCGTAAATCCATTCCGCATCTGGTGTGGCAGTAAGCTGATCCGAGCCGGAGCCTCCCTGCAGGGAATATGGCAGCTCATACTCCCCGGCGTCCTTGCTGATGTCCAAAGCGACCGCCTTAATGGTCGGGACAGAAGACTCCTCATTGCAGCCGGCCAACACGGCGACGGCAGACAATAGTCCGAATATCAATGATTTTAATCTCATAATATATTATCCGATATGTTTAAGCATAGTTATTAGAAAGCATGGATTGCGCGGGCAAAATGCTTGCAATAGGTAAGCTCATCAGAAGCGTCAGGACTTACGGCGCCTTCGCTGTATTTGTAGTACCTTGCCAACGCACCGGAGTCATCACTGAACCATGTGGTTGAGCTCCAATAGGCACGACCTTCCGTCAACTGCGTTCCGCCTATCTTGGCCAGCCCCTCGTTGATGGCGCTGAAATTGGCCAGCACCGCTTTGAGCTGATTCTGTGCAGGGAGGAACCACCCGGCGTTTCCGCATGTATAGACAGCCCAGTAAGCCGCAGGGCATGAACTGATGTTCTCAAGCCAGGATGACAGTTTTTCACAGTTGGCCTTGCCATCGTCTTCGCTGGTAGGCCAATAGCTGGCATACTGTCCTGTTGTCGCCCAATAGACCTCCTCGCTTTCAAGTTTGGAGATCACATATCCGTGCTCGCCAGTCTCATCGATGTAGGCAACAACTCCCTGACCTCTGTCCAAAGTCATCTCGTCACCGATCTTGTACGCTCCAGGCTTGGGCGTGTCCGGCTCATCGGCTTTCAGCTTCACATTGTATGACGCGCGGGCTCCGCAATAAGACGTGGACGTTTTCTCCGCCTTTACAGCTTTCTCGTAATCCCAATCCCAATAGGCGGTCTGGACAGCCCTGGTTTCCGTATTCTGGGTGGAAGTCCAATAATAATAACCCTTTGAAAGAGTTGTGCCATCATGTACGGAAAGACTGTCATTAAGAGTGCCAATGTTGTTCAGAATCTCGCACATCTCGTCCACGGCAGGAAGATACCAGCCTGAACCTTTGTCATTGCACCATTTCTGGGCCGTGAAATAGGTTATGGAGCTATAAGGGTTGTTCAGGATTGTGTTCATGTTGGCCAGGCCGTCTGTCTCGCTGTCAGCCCATGAATTAGCGGACTCGTACTCAGACCACTGGATGTTCTTCTTCTCATCGAGGGCCAAGACCTTGATACAATTTTCATCGGTATGCCAAACCACACCAACCACGCCCTGTCTCTCATAATATTCACCGATGGCATATTCATCCTTAAGAGGTGGGCAGCCACGCTGAAGGACGACAACGGAAAGCGTATTGCCGGCGGCGCCACTTATGGTAATCGTGGCCGTCCTGGCATCGGCGCCCGTGTTCAATTCATAGGAGAAAGCGAGCGTCTCGGTGTGCGCGGCCTTAGTCTCAACAAGCTTCAGCCAATCACTGTCGCTCTTGACCTCATACTCCATGTTCGTGCTGATGGGAATTTCCAGCACTCCGGACGCGTCCGAGATCTCGTAGCTGAGATTGGCGGCGGCAAGGACACCTTGCTCGAAACGAATCGCCTGGTCAGCCACCTTACTGGTTGTGTTGTTGATGGCCTCGATGATCACGAGTCCACCTTCCGGATCGGAAGGAACATTGATGGAAACCTCGGCGGCGGACTCATCAACAGACGCGGACCAACCTTCGGACACATGTTTTATGTACACTACCACTTCCTCACCTTCCTTGGCACCTTTCACAGTGTATTTCACTTTGGCGGTGCTGTTGGCCGACACCCCGACAGTCGTGCCAGGACAGACAAGCCTGAACCCGCCAAGAAGCGAAACGGAGAAAGAATCGCCACTGGCAAGGATGAATGTGACTTCATCGTCACCGATCTTCACATCCTTGAAGAACGAGTCTCCATCCTCACCCTCTGCGACGGATAGCGTTGTCCAGTTCTCATCCCCGGGCCACCTGATGCACCAATAACCGGAAATAATGGAAATCTCAGGGGTCTTCCCATCTGTTCCGTTGACCTTTACCTTAGGATCGGTATATTTTCCATCAACCGTCCAATAGTAGTTGTTGTCATCCTCATCCAACTTGACGCCCACCACCGGAGTATGTCCGTCAGCGCCTTTGGCGCCGTCATGAATCGTATATGTCTTCCCGTTACTCAAGGTAAGGGTATAATAGTTCAGGCCATCTTTTGTCTCGGACTTGACTTCCTGGATGTACCCTCCATCCTTGATTGTGTTGACCAGGGCATCGATAGACGCCACCTGTCCGTTAAGAGTACTGACAAGTTCCTCGAGTTTTACAACCCTTGAATCCAAGTCATCCACCCTTGTCTCAAGGTCATCCACCCTTGAGCAGCTTGCCACGGCCACCAGGCCGATGCAAACCAATGAGAGTAACTTCTTCATTTCGTAAAAGATTAAATGTTATTGTTAAGTTGTCTTATTGTCCGTTCAACGGTCTATCATCACAGGAGGGGCCAAAGGTACGAACTTCTCCACATGGTTATGGCTGCCCACAGTGTTGTCAACCCTCACCTTGTCATTGGCATAGAAGTCATTGAGAGAAAATGTCTTTCCGCTCGCCTTGAATATTCTTCTGACAATCGCCTCACGTGAAGGCGCATTGTAGTACATCCTGTTGTCCTCCATGCAGCTGATGGTCTCGGGCCTCCAGACACCTTTGGTGTAAAGCATTCCACCCTCGAAGAATCCTACCGCATCATATCCTTTGCGACCGATGAAATGCCCCCAATGAGCGGTGTTCTTATCATTGGTGAACGAGATGTTGTAGGCAAAATACGGATCGAGCGTCCTCCAGTCCAGGACCAGGTTCTTGTCACCGACCGGAATGGTGGCGTCGGTATAGCGGTACTCATCCTTAAGCCTGCCGAAGCCGTGCCCTCCACCTTCGTGGACAACTATGTTCCTGAACGTCGGACCGACCGGACAAATCGACACAGACCTTCCGGAACGCTCCATCCAGCATGTGCCGGCATAGACATTCTGATTCACAAGCATCAGGATCGTGGTGTTCTGGAGTTCGGTGTCGGTCACCCCGGTGATTTTCTTGGCGTAAGAATAGGCCTTGTCGGTGTCACAGGCAACCTCGGTGCTTGAGCCGCCCGTTAAAACCGTGCTGAAGGCGGTGTTTCTTGTCTGCGCACGGCATTCAGCCATGTCATTCTTAATTGTGGCCCCGCTCTCCTGCGAGTACACGGCCATCACGGTTATCCTGAAATAATCCCTGTACGTGGCGAAAGGTTCCAGACCGAAGAAAGCCTCAACAGCGACTGCGACATCACTGTCAAATTTCCCGCCGTCGGAATATTCATCCTTCGTGTAGCCGTCACCCATGATGATAAGATGCACAGGATCAGGCGCTCCGGCAGATTCCGTCTGGTATCTCAGGATCTCACCGTCAGCATAGGCTCCGCCATCTCCCGTAATAAAGGATCGGGTCCGGCTCTCCGCCTCCCCACCGAAATCGTCCAGGCTTTTGACTTTCCACACATACCTTGAATTTTTCTCGAGCAGATCGGACGGCTTGCATGATGTGGCCGTGGAATTGTACGAAGCCCAGGTCGTGCCATTGTCCCTGGAAAGCATGAGGCAATACTTCACAGCGTCACCGTCCGGGTCGGACGCTGCCCTCCACGTAAAAGTTCCATTCGTCTTCACTCCGGTCGCTCCTTCTTCCGGAAGAAGGAGGTCCGGAGCCAGCGGGTCATTGTTCGGCATGTTCTGGCTGACTGCGATCATCGAGAATGTAGACCCATAATTCACTGTTATGAACTGTTTTCCTCTCGGTGTGCGGTCCGTGAACGGAGCCGCCGAGACAGTGACCGGAGTCTCGCCGGCTGAGCCTTTGGACGGGGACACCTTGCACCATGAGGCGGTTGACGGGATCACTATCTCCCAATCATGCTTCGATGTGATAGTAATGACCACAGGCGTTCCCTCCTGGTCCAGCTCGACACTGTAGGAGCTTGCGGAGAAATCTACTCCCACCTGTCTGACGGCTATCTCGCACATGTCACCGCCCCCGCTGACCATGACCGTGCCCTCTCTTTCCAATCCATCGTTCTGACGGGCAGTGATTGAAAGCGCGGCGTCTCCTTCCCCTCTCGCCGGCGAGCAGACAATCCATTCACAGTCAGACGCGGCGGTCCACGAACAATCGGCCGTGATGTTCACTGTCTGTTTCTGCTCTGAAGACTTGAACTCAAGATCTCCGGTTGACAATTCCAAACCGCCTTCCTTGCCGCATGCGACAAGCCCGGCGGCAAGGAAGACCAAAACCAACGATTTAAGTAAATATCTCATTATTCTGTGTAAGTAAGCTCAGTGTTGTCTTTTACCTCATCGTACACGTACAAGTAATTGCCAGTGTCGGCAGAATGCACAGAGTAGTCGAAAGCTGAAATGTCTTTCATGACGCCTTCTTCGTCAAATGTCACAACAACAGGAGAATCGCCGCCCTTGCCGCTTCCCCAGAAGACCAATTTCTTGCTTTCATCCTTTCCATAGTAATAAAAAGGAGTCCCGAACGCACTGTAATCCTGAAGAGCGTCTCTGTAATACCATGAGCCATCGAAGGTTATCGTCCTGTTCTCATAATCGACCACACCTTTAAGCAGCGGCATTATGGTCCCGGAGCCTCCGATAAGATCTTTTCCAAGGTTGAACCAGTCCGCGGCCATTGTCACAACGGAAGCCGTTCTGCGGGTGAAGGTGACGGTGAATTTGTTCTTTACTCCATTTATGGAATAGCCGCCGGATTTGAGATCAAAAGCGGAATATTTGAACTCCTCCGGATCAAGCTCGAACGCGGAATTGACATTACCCCATTCGTCATACACGGCGCCTCGGTCAAGCTTGATGTCAAACACAGACTTTGGGGCATGCGGAAGCCTCACTCTGACGGTCCTCCTGTCCTCGGCCACCTCATAGTCGGCATAAGCATACTCTTTTCCTCCGTTATCCTTATACACGACGCTGACGGTATTTGAAAGATGTGTGTTTTTGTAGACATCGAACGGGAAAACCATCTCAACGGCGGCGCCATCTTCTTTCCATGTCGTCGCGGGAGCGTCTTTGAAATATGAAGCCTCGACAGAAAAATCCACAGAAGAGTCATCCCAACCGAGATTGGAGTAGGTGGCGGTTGATGTGTTGAATGAAGAATTCACGCCCCACCCTTTGTTTCCGCTCAAATCAAGGAAAAGCCCTTGCGGGAAACTTACCAGATACCCCGCTCCGTTCGCCGGCTTGGGACACTCAATGGTCACGATGTTGCCTTCAACAGAAATATATTCAAGCGGAAGATCCTTCTTTGGAGTGACTTCCATTGTTCCCCACTTTACATATTGGATCGTGGCATAACTCTCTTTGTTCACTACCACGTTCTCTGAATATTCCAGAGTAAGCACATTGCCGGCAGGATAGGCTTTCAGGATGGTCGGGATCTCAGTGTCAGCCACATTAATGGTTTTCTCCGCCAAAAGGCTCACAAGTCCGGTCTCCGAGATCGCGGCGGCATAAACCTTATACTCATGGTTCGGCACGCACTCGAACTCGATTCTTTTCTTGACCTGGTCCACTGCATTGAAAACACCGCTCTGCAACGCTGTACCGACCTTGTCCATCAAGATGTCCTGAGGCGCCGGCACCACAGTGCTGCCGCCATCCATGATTACATAGCCGAACTGGGCTGTGTTGAAATCAGCCTCCAAAGTGAATGTCATCAGATAATTGCTGGCGACATTCTGCTCTATGGTGACCACTGGTTTGTCCTTTCCGGCGTTCTGGGTGCTCAATCCATCCTCAGAGCAAGACGTGGCGACAACAGCAAGACAAATCGCCATTGATATGATTTTATCAAGTCTCATAGTCCATCTACTTATTTCGTGTCAAAACAATATCTGTATAAACAAGCCATACGCTGTCAGTGTATTCCCCCTGGGTGTTGAATATGGCCGCGGTAAGACCATACCCTCCTGACTGGAATGTGATCGTGTTCATGTCCGAGCTCCAGGAACCTTCCAAAGGAGACACCAGGCTAATGGCATTGCCAGGCATTATAGTGCAGCATCTGATGATTACATCATAAGGAATGTCCGAGAACTGGAACACATTAGCCATCAGAGTGTTGGTCTGGACATAAAGAGCATGGGCATCCTCATCGAAATCCATATACCATACTGGCTGCTTCGGCGGGTTTGACGTAGGGAACTCCCTCTGGACAGAGCCGAATCCCCAGCAGACCAGAACACGTCCCTCATTGGCGTCTATGTCTGACTGGGTGAACCCGCCGCTGATGTTGACAGGGAATGTCACCTTGTTGCCGTAGTAGTCTGTGGCGGATGCCGTCCAATCACCCATGAGTTTGTCATAAGGGTCACTGTCATTGTCTTTTATCTCGACAACCGTCTTTGCTGCCGACACGGAAGCTCCCTCGACATTAGTGATGGAAAGCTCGACCTCCCTCTTCTCATTGATGACGTCATCGTCTTTCACGAAAAACTCGACATACACCGGAGCAAGATCCTTCCCTTTCACCTTAAGCCCTTTCGTCTGTGTGAAGTGCAGGACGTCATCGACCTCGACTCCATCATCGGTCAGAAGTCGGGCCTCGATGTCAAAAGTCACCGGATAATTCCGCGCCTCACCGGTCACAACAACTTCTATCTTGTTCAATCCGGCTCCCTCCTTGAATCTAAAAGACTCCTGGCCGAACCCGATGGCGATGTCACCGGCGCCAAGGTTCTCTTCGGAGCAGGAAATGACTCCGGTCACAGCCGCCAGCAGCATTGCGACAGCCAAGATATTATTAAATGTCTTCATCTTCATCATTATCTATTTATGTATGCGGGATTCTGTTTCATCTGAGGATTAGCCTCCATCTCGGCTGTAGGGATAGGCCAGAGGAAGAAAGGGTCGTCAGCCGGCCTGGACGCCTTCACATAGTTCTCTCCAGGCATCATAAGCGAGGGATCCTGACCTGAGGAACGGGTGAAACCGAGATGCCATCTCTTTAGATCGTTGAGCCGGTGTCCCTCACAGAACAGTTCCCTGACCCTTTCCTCACGTATGGCATTAATCAGGGAAACACCTGAATAGTCCTGATTTTTCCACCCGTTGATTCTCCGGGACTTCAATTCATTGAGATAGTACGATGCGACAGCCTCCTGCCCCGGCTTATTCGCGGCAGCCTCCGCTGCGATAAGATACATTTCAGGAAGCCGGAAGACTTTAGGCATGTTCACGTAATTGGTGACAGCGCTGTAAAGTTTAGGATTACCCGGATATTTGACCATCAAGGTAAGACGTCCCGGAACCGGTGTCGTGATGTTTCTTGTGCTGAACCAACTTGAGTACCTGATGTCATTTGTCTGGTCATAAAGATTCAGGACCCAATCCTCAGGAACATACTGCGGATTGTCCTCCCCGGCCACTCCGGAATTATTGTAGATGAAATAACGGAATGAATTACCTATGTCATCAGGCCCGGTCATGGCGATCTGCCATATTGTTTCAGCAAGATTGTCATTCTTCCACCCGTCGGCAAGCTTTGACGCATCGGTGCACACTGTGTAATGTCCCCCGTCTATCAAAGACTTGGCCGCCATGAGGGCTGTGTCATAGTCATGCATGGCAAGCGAGACTCTGGCTTTAAGCGCCGTCACGACATCTTTGGTGACATAAGGGGAATTCTGCTCGCCCTCTCTCTTGACATATTCCTCAGCCACGGCGATGTCTGACGTTATCTGGGAGAATGTCGCCTCCAACGACGGTCTGGCCGGATATTTCTTGGAATCACCTGTCGGGTCATAAGTGACCACAACGGGAACGCCCATGGTCTCAGAGCATGTGGAAGGATCGTACGCTTCACAGAAAAACTGAGTCAAAAGGAGATACAGATGAGCTCTAATGTAGGAGGCCTCACCGTATATCTCAGCTACCGAGGCTGTGTCATCTGAGGACAAGGTTCCACTGTCAAGGAGTTTTCTGGCTCCGTCTATCAGGAAGTCAGCATTGCCGATGTACCCATAGATGCCATACCAGACATCATTTGCGGTGCTGTTGCCGGCAGTCACATTGTAGCTGTAGAAGTCTCCGCTGAAGTTGCCGAAATTCTTGACGGCGTGAAAAGAATCAGCCTGTAGTTCAGGGACATAGACAAGTGTACCGGTAAAGCAGTACTTCATTCCGGAATAAAGACCGTTAAGGAATGACTGGCAGTCCGAGGCACTTTCCATTGAGTCATCAGTATTTATGGCATCGTCTGGGTATTTGTTCAAGTCGCAGGACACGGAGCAGGCCGCCAAGACGCACAAAAGAGCGATTCTCGAATATATTCTATTGATTTTCATTGTCTTTCAAGGTTTAAAATGTTATCTCGATACCACCGACAATCTGACGGGAGTTAGGGTACATACCGCTGGTCGCGTTTGAATAACCGACTTCCGGATCATAGCCTTCAAAGCCAGTGAATGTAAGAAGATTTCGCCCTGTGACATAAACTTTCACGCTGGATATCTCTTTCAAAGGCTCCAAGATCTGCTTTGGCAGGCTGTAGCTCAAAGACACATTCTTCAGCCTGATGAAGGAAGCGTTGGAAAATCTGGATGTATCGTGATAGAACGGCGTCCCGTATTTAGGAATGTCAGTCACCTGCCCAGGATGCGTCCAGATGTCCAGCATCTTGGTCTCGAAATTACTGCTGAACAGCAATGTCTGAGGGTTCATGGTGTAATATCTCTCGTTAAGGAAGACATACCTCTTGCCTATGAAAGAGAAATCAGCGTTGAAGCCGAGGCCCTTCCATGAGAAGTTGGTCGAGAAACCTCCGGACAGTTTTGCATTGGTGTCCATTCCGCAGAACTGCATGATGTCATCGCTGTAGGTCTTGGTAAGGTTCCCGTTAAGGTCGTACCACATAGGGGAGCCGTCTTCCGGATCCACTCCGGCACGGACCTGGGTGTAGACCAGAGAGGATGAATAGCCTACCTGATACTTCAAAGAGTAATCAGGGAAAGAGATCTCGTCAAGCCCCTGGTAGAGCTTGGTGATCTTGTTCCTGTTATAGTTCAGGTTCACAGACGCGCCCCAGTAGACATTCTTTGTGTGGACAAAATCAAAATTCAACTCGACATCCAAGCCTCTGTTCACCATAGACGCGACATTACCCCAACCGGAAGCATGCCCTGTGGTGGCGGAATAAGGGATTTCCATGAGCAGATTCTTGGATTGCTTGTTATAGAGCTCGACACCGAAAGAGAACCGGTCGAACACACGGCCTGAAATCTTATAGTTCAGCGTGGCGACGGTCTCCCATGTCAAGTCACTGTTGGGTATCTGGGAAATGGCCCAACCAGCGTTTCCGTTGTATTTCGGACCGGAGCCGACAAGGCCCAAAGACGCGTACCACTCACTCAATCCTGAGTTACCTGTCGTGCCGTAGCTAAGATTCATGTTAAGGTCATCAAGCCATGACACGTTCAGGAGGAAAGGTTCCCGTTTCATTTTCCACATCCCGCCGACAGAGTAGAATGTAGCATATCTATGGTTCTTTCCAAAGAGGGAGGAACCGTCCGTACGCACGGAAGCGTCCAGGAAATATTTTCCTGAGAAATCATAGTTCATGTTGAAAAAGAACGAGTTGAAAGCGCATTCAATCGTTCCGCCTGCCCATGAGTCGATGCTTGTGGCGGAGCCGATGGACACCAGCCTGTCATCGGTCAGCCCGGAGCCAAGCATGCTGAATGTCTTTTCCTTCTTCACGAATGACTCATGCCCCAGAAGAAAGGTGAAGAAATGCTTGCCTGCCATGTCATTCTTATACTCGACAGTGTTCGTTGACGACAACTGGCTGTAGCGCTGGAAAGCCTGGGAATTGGAGCCACGCGCGGAAGATGGCGTGTAAGAAGGATAATAAATGGACTGGTTAGTGTAATCAAACGCGTCAGCCGCTTGTTGAAGTCTGATGTTCAAGCCCTTCAGAGGTGTGAATAGGAAAAATGTCTGTCCCATCAGACTGACCACTTCCCTGTCGTTGGTGTTCTTCTTGTAATACTCATTAAGGTCAATTGAGTTATCCCATGGGTATACTTCGTAGACATCACCGTAAGAGAGAGTCCCATCCTCATTGTACACAAGCTGGTAGGGAGTGTAATAAGGAATTCCGGTAACTGCCTGGAGAATAGGCGACTGCGTGTACCATCCAGTGACTATTGTCTGGTATTTCGTGTAGCTGAGCGCGAGGTTCGCTCCGATCTTCAGCCATGGGGAAAGCTGGATGTCCACATTGGAACGAAGGTTGTACCTGTCCGAGCCGGAGTTCGACTTGGCGGTTCCCTCCTCACTCAAGTAACCGAAAGAGACATAGTAGTTTGTCTTGTCCGTGGCGCCTCTGAATGAGGCATCTCCCTGAATTACAGGAGCGGACTTGTCAAACAGGTATGATGTCCAGTCGAAGTTGATGTTGTTTCCAAGAATAAAGTTCTTTTTGGCAAGAAAAGCCGGATCCGAACTCAATGAAGGGACGCAAAGCTGCTCGAACTCCAGCAACTGCTCCGAACTCATCATGTCCATGTTGTAGTTTGTAAGCATCGACACTCCTGCCTGAGCGCGGACCGAGACGGTAGGCTTCTCGCCTTTGCGTCCCTTCTTGCTTGTCACAACAATAACACCATTAGCGGCACGTGAGCCGTATATTGCGGTAGACGACGCGTCCTTCAGGATCGAGATGTTCTCTATGTCCTGCGGGTTCATGCTTGAGAACACATCTGAACTTACAGGCACACCGTCAAGGATGTACAAAGGGGCGTTACTAAGGTTCAAGGAGGAAACTCCACGAAGCCTTATGCTTACGGAACTCTGCGGCTCTCCGGATGTGTTGAAGACCTGAAGTCCGGCGACCTTGCCCTGCAGCGCGTCACCTATGTTGGATGACGGACTTGCCGCGATGTCTTTGGATGACACTGTCGCGACCGAACCTACGATGTTTCCGATTTTCTGCCCGGTACCGTATCCGACAACGATGGTCTCCTCAAGATACTCGGAATCAGTCTCCATAGTGACCATGATGTCGCTACGTCCTGCCACCTTCTCGCTGTGGGTCTTATAACCCAAAATAGAGAAAATCAATGTCGCGTCAGGTGATGCTGTTACGGAAAATTCTCCGTCCGCACCTGTAGAAGTGCCTGTTTTCGTACCCTCCACAATGACTGTGGCGCCAATGATCGGTTCTCCCGACACATCCGCCACCGTTCCACTGACCTTAATGTTCTGGGCAGAGGCCGCGGACGCAGCGGCCGTCAGCGCCAGAAACATTCCAAAGGCCTTTGAAAAAAGGTTTTGATGTTTCTTTTGCATTTGTTTTTGTTCGCTTTATTGATAACTTTAATCTTCTGATGATTTCCGGATGACACTCTACAGCCATCCTCCGTTGCCGGAAACTGCGGGACGGGAGATGAGGGAAATCTTTCTTTCTATAGCGATTCCCTCAGAATCAGCCCGGACTGTCATATAGCCCGAACCAGACTTTGAGCATTTCAGTGTCAATATATTCCCATTGACATGCGGTTCCTCGCTTATGCCAAGGGATCTCATGGACTCCTGATCCATTTTAACCGACAAGTTCTTGATGGACGCCGAAGTGGCTCCGAGAACTCCGCCAAGGTCAATCGAGGATCGCCCCACTCCGACCTGCACACTCGGTGTCCCCTCTATGTTCATAAGGAATCTCCATGTGTCAACCGCTCCGGTTCCCATCTTTCCGACATAGCCGGAAAGATCCATATTGTCAACTCCATTCTTCGGCTTTGTCCCTGTGAAATAGCCATCGATCCCGTTGACTGAAGTAAGAAGCATGGATATGAAATCCTCACGGCTGAACCTGAGGCCGAGTTTTTTCGCGTACGAGAGACCAAGAGCGACCACTCCACTCACATGAGGGGTCGCCATCGACGTACCCTCCATCCAGCCGTACTCTCCACTGCTGTCCTCACCGGGGATTGTGGAGAGAATCTGACATTTCTTGTTATAGCCGGCACGTCCCACATAATAATCTCCGCCGGGAGCGGCTATGTTGCATCCAACGCCGTAATTGGTGTATCCGGCAGGCTGGAAGCCGGGTCCGAACGAGGTGACCGCGATGACATCCCTGAGCGCGCCGGGATAATCAGCCTTCGCCAGACCCTCATTGCCGGCGGAGAAAACGATGATGTTTCCGTCAACGACATCGCTACGGCAGTTTTTCTTGTCAAGGAAATACTGTATTCCGGCATATTCCGCGCTGCATGTTTTCATGAAATCCTCTTCCGTAGCAAAAGAGCCCGGATCATACCCGAACGAGCACTGGGCCACCGAGGCGCCGTTATCCGCCGCGTACATGAAAGCCCTGGCCACAGCCGCGCTGGTCGAATTCTTGTTCTCGAAAATCTGGCAGGACATTATCCGGACGCCATCTCCGTTTCCTGATCCTCCGGCTACGCCACAGACTCCCACTCCATTGTCATTCACCGCCGCCACTGTGCCGGCGACATGGGTGGCATGCCCTGAATCTATCTTTTGATTCCATGTTATCTCAGGATTTCCGGAGACAAAATTATAGCCATAGACATCATCAACGTAACCGTTTCCATCATCATCCTTACCCTTTTCTCCTCTGAGTTCCGCATCGTTCGTCCACATATTGGCGGCCAGATCGGGGTGATCGTACATCACTCCGCCATCCAGCACAGCCACGATGACGGAAGGATCACCGGCAGTCAACCTCCATGCATCTTTTACCGAGACGTCCGCGCCTTCCACGGCAGTCTTGCAGAAAGAGGTGCTGCCCGTGTTGATAAGATGCCACTGATCTGAAAGATACGGATCATTAAAGACAGATGTGGCGGCCGTGGACTTTGTCTGAAGACCTCCATCGGCAATCTGAACCCTTTCCTCAGGTCCCTGGCTGATTATCTTATTGTACTGGATCTTGATGATGTCGGATCTTTCAGATAAAGCGACAGCAATCTCTTCCGACGGGGCGGCAGGAGAGAAAGCGGCGATGTACCAACTCCCGAGATCGGTGTCGGAAGAGCCTCGGAACAATGGCTCCAAATGTACGCGGCACAAAGAATCCCCTGAAAGAACGGGGATGGTCTCCGGCGCGTCACCGGAAAACTGAAGAAGCAGCGTACCTTCCTCAGAGGAAGAGCTGCTGTTCACGATTTTACCGGACAAAATCGGGGAATCTTCCGGTAATCTTTCCATGCACCCGGCAAAGAGAGCGCAGGAAACAGCAAGCAGAGAAGCAATTTTCATGATAAGTTCGTTTTCAAGGTTGCGAATTTAGCAAAAAAAATTCTGATGCAAATATTTTTTATGACTATCGTCAAAGAAGCCTGCGCCCATTATTTTATTCTTCCGATCAATTTAATTATCTTTGCGGTTTAGTACAAACAAGAATAACAGGCTACTGAATATGTTCGACAACTTACAGGAGAGACTTGAGAGATCCTTCAAGATTCTGAAGGGCGAGGGTAAGATCACCGAGATCAATGTCGCGGAGACGCTTAAGGACATCCGCAGGGCGCTTCTGGACGCGGACGTGAGCTTCCGTGTGGCCAAGGACTTCTGCGACAAGGTCAAGGCCAAGGCGATGGGACAGAATGTCCTCACCGCAGTGAAGCCTCAGCAGATGATGGTCAAGATCGTCCATGACGAGCTGGCAGAGTTCATGGGAAGCGCATCGCAGGACATCAACATCAAGGGCAATCCGGGGATAGTGCTGATAGCCGGCCTGAACGGTTCAGGCAAGACCACATTCTCCGCCAAACTGGCGAACAACATCAAGAGCAAGAGAGGAATGAAGGTACTGCTTGCCGCCTGCGACACGTTCCGCCCGGCGGCCATCGAGCAGTTGAAGGTGCTCGGCGAAGGGATCCAGGTTCCGGTCTTCACGGAGGAAGGCGTCAAGGATCCGATCAAGATAGCCAAAGACGCCATCGCGAAGGCTAAGGCCGAAGGATATTCAGTGGTCATCATAGACACAGCAGGACGTCTGGCCGTGGATCAGGAGCTTATGGACGAGATCTCGGCCCTGCACAAGGCCGTGAATCCGACAGAGTCCCTGTTCGTGGTCGACGCGATGACCGGCCAGGACGCTGTGGAGACAGCCAAGGTCTTCAACGAGAGGCTTGACTTTGACGGAGTGGTTCTGACAAAGATGGACGGTGACACCAGAGGCGGAGCCGCGCTTTCAATCAAGTACGTCACAGGAAAACCGATCAAGTTCATCTCCTCCGGAGAGAAGATGGAGGCTATGGATGTGTTCCACCCCGGGCGCATCGCCGACAGGATCCTCGGAATGGGCGACGTTGTCTCCCTCGTGGAGAAGGCCCAGGAGCAGTTCGACGAGAAGCAGGCCCGCGAGACCAGAAAGAAACTGGCCAGGGACAAGTTCGGGCTGATGGACTTCTACAACCAGATCCAGCAGGTCAAGAAGATGGGCAACATCAAGGATCTGGCAGGCATGATTCCTGGAGTCGGAAAAGCCATCAAGGACATCGACATCGACAACGACAAGGCTTTCAAGGGCATCGAGGCCATCATCATGTCCATGACCCCGGAGGAAAGGGACAATCCGGAGATCATCAACGGAAGCCGCCGCAAGAGGATAGCGGACGGAAGCGGGACGAATGTGGCCGAGGTCAACAAGCTTCTCAAGCAGTTCGAGGCCACAAGAAAAATGATGAAGAGCGCCCTGGCCGGGAACCTCACGCAGAGGCTCCGCGGATTCAGGAGGTAGGGATATCCCAAAAGAGCCACCGGACCGGATCCGGTGGCTCTTTTATCATATTCATGGCAGCCTCATCCTATGAAATAGTCCTTGCGGCGAGGAGCCTCGGCCAGGCGGTCTGAATATACCGACGGGGCGAACGGCCTCATGTTGTAGCGGGAAGCCATCACCTGGCCGTAAGCCCCCGCGCTTCTGATCGCGATAAGGTCTCCCCTGTGACTCTTCGCGAGCAGGCGCTCCTTGCCGAACGTGTCGGCTGACTCGCAGACTGGTCCTACAACATCATAGACCCTTTTCTCGCGGGAGTCATTGTCCTCATAGTGTGCCGAAAGATTCTCGATCTTATGGTAAGCCCCGTAAAGGGCGGGACGGATCAGATCGTTCATCCCGGCGTCAACCATCAAGAAACGGCGGTTTTCACCTTTCTTCACAAACAGCACCTCGGTGATCAGCGAGCCGCACTGGGCCACAAGGGACCTCCCCGGCTCGATGTGGACAGTCTGGTCAGGACGGCGCCGAAGGTTCTTGTCAATGGTTCTGAACCATGTCTCAAAATCGGGAACCGGATCGGCGTCAGGCTCATCGTAATCGACCCCCAGGCCTCCTCCCAGATCGATGTTGCCTACCACCATCCCGTTGGACTCAAACCGCGACACAATGTCATTGACTTTCGCGCATTCCAGCCTGACGACATCCTCCACATCCAGTATCTGGGAACCTATGTGGAACTGAAGCCCGTAGAAATCAATGCCAGGAAAAGAGTTGACCAACGCCACAGCCTCATCGAAACTCCTGTCCGAGATCCCGAATTTGTCCTCGTACAGGCCCGTCGTGATGTAGTGATGCGTGTGGGCATCGATGTTCGGATTGATCCTAAGGCTTACGGAAGCCCTGCGCCCCAGTCTCCTGGCCAGATCCCCGATGATCTCTATCTCCTCAAGGGACTCCACGACAAAAGCCCCTATGCCGACCTGAAAGGCCTGACAGATCTCCCTGTCGGACTTTCCGACTCCGGCGAAGAAGATTTTCTTGGGATCGTAGCCGCATCCGACGGCGAAATCTATCTCGTCTCCGCTCACGCAATCCGCCCCGAGCCCTCTGGAGCTTATGATGTCATTAAGACGGATGTCTGAATTGGCCTTTATGGAATAATGCACCTTGATTCCGGTGCGTACGGAAAGTTCGGCGACCTTGTCCACCGTGCGCTGGAAGAGGTCAATGTCATAGTAGTAGAACGGGGTCGCGACCCTGCGGAAGGAAGAGAAATCATCTATTTTCAGCATCTCACCATATTCTTTGAACATACAACAATTGCAAAAGTAATCCAAAATTTCTAAATTCGCGCACTATTGTACGTTCAGAGGGGGTTTCTGACACGAGATAGCGATTGAAAAAAATACTTTTTAACATTAGGACAAAAATGGAAAAAGGACCTATTTCACAATTCATAACCCACCACTACCGCCACTTCAACTCGGCGTGCGTGGTGGACGCCGCGAAGGCCTACTGCGACCTTCTCGACAAGGGTGGAAAGATGTTCCTTGCTATGGCGGGCGCGATGAGCACCGCCGAACTCGGACTTTCACTCGCGGAGATGATCCGTCAGGACAAGTTCTCGTTCGTCTGCTGCTCAGCCAACAACCTTGAGGAAGACATCATGAACCTCGTCGCACACTCACACTACTACAGGATTCCCGGTTACCGCGACCTCACTCCGCAACAGGAGCAGGAGCTGCTTGAGAACCACTACAACCGTGTGACCGACACATGCATCCCGGAGGAGGAGGCATTCCGCCGCCTGGAGGGGGCTCTCGTCGATGTGTGGACCAAGGCGAAGAACGAAGGGAAAAGGTATTTCCCTTATGAATATCTCTACCAGATCCTCCGCAGCGGTGTTCTGGAGCAGTACTATGAGATCGACCCTAAGGACAGTTGGGTAATGGCCGCATGCGAGAAGAATATTCCTATCATCTGCCCGGCCTGGGAGGACTGCACCACCGGCAACATATTCACAGCCCACTGCATCCGCGGCGAGTTCCCGACCGACCTCGTGAAGACAGGTGTCGAGGTGATGATGTTCCTTGTTGACTGGTACAAGGCCAACGCAACCGGAGCCGGAGTCGGATTCTTCCAGATCGGCGGCGGCACCGCCGGAGACTTCCCTATCTGCGTCGTTCCGATGATGGAGCAGGATCTCGGATGGAAGGGCACGCCGCTGTGGTCATATTTCTGCCAGATCTCCGACAGCACCACTTCCTACGGTTCATATTCAGGAGCCGTTCCTAACGAGAAGATCACCTGGGGCAAGCTTTCCCCTTCCACACCACGATTCATCGTGGAGAGCGACGCGACGATTGTCGCTCCACTGATCTTCGCCTACGTGCTCGGGTGGTAATCCATCACTGATTGTTCCCTATCAGGTGATGGCCGCTGTTTTCTCGGTCATCACCTCTTCTTTTTCATCAAGCCACACACAACCAAACACATCCGCTAATTGACACGACCAATGATGAAAGGACAACTACGGAAAAGCAATGCTCTTATAGCGAACATTACGAAGAAGTTCAAGAAGATAAGGAATAACGGATTTTCAGGGCTCAAGGACAACATCAGCGCCAAAAGGACTCTGTCCAAAGTCGGAAACAGGCTTGAGCAATGGATTGTGGAAGGAAAACATCACGAAATCTACAACTCCATGGACGAGATTCTGGATGAACTCGGATTGACGAGCGAGGAACTCTCTCTCTACTGCTCAAGGATCCTGAAGAAAAAGTTTCTTTCATGGAGAAAGGAACTGAGGATCAAAGATGCGAAAGTACTTCTTCTGGAACACCCGGAATCGCCGGTGTGCCACATAGGCTACATTGTAGGATTCAACGACAAGTCAAACTTCCGCCAACAGTTCAGGGAAGTCGTGGGTTGTACTCCGACGGAATGGAGGGCACTGAATATTAAAAAGAACGAATAATCGCCGCTGCAAGGCACCCGTCCTGAAAAACATCACAACAATGAAATTCAGTTCAAACAAAGCTATTTACTTACAAATAAGCGACATAATCCGCGAGAAGATTCTCTCGGGCGCACTCATGGCCGAAGACAGAATCCCGTCTGTACGGGAATATGGAGCCTCGATCGGCGTGAACCCCAACACGGTGATGCGAACCTACGAGAAGCTCACCGACGAGGGAATCATCTACAACAAACGCGGGATCGGCTATTTCATCGGAGAGCGGGCCAAGGACATCGTGCTTGAGAACGACAGGAAGGAGTTCCTCGAAGTCGAAGTTCCTGCCTTTCTTAAAAAGATGAATCTTCTGGGGCTCGACCCGAAGGAAATACTCAGCAAGCGTTAGACAAGCATTCAAGATTATCCTGACCGCCGTCGGCATCGGCTCCGTCCGGTACCGACCACCACCGTCTCAGACTCTTCACCAACAAGGGGAAGCGTGGCGGTCAGAAAATGTAAAACTCGCGGCGGTACTGGTAGTTGGAACGTAGGGATTCGAAATTCTCGGGAGCCATGCGGAACATGAAGTCATCGGTGAAGATCGGGTAGTTGTACTGGAGTACGGAGGCGACCTCACCTTGGGACTTGCCCTTCAAGTCAAGGCGTATTGACTCAAGGTCAATGATTTCGGTCTTCGGGAAGAAGTCGTACAGAGGCTCGATGCCGAAGAAGCGGGCAAGGGCGCGCACGGCCATTGTCGTGCCGTTCTGCTTGCCTTGATAGGAATAGCCGGCGATGTGAGGAGTGGCGATGTCAACCATGTTCAGAAGCTCCCGGTCAATGTCCGGCTCGTTGTTCCAGGTGTCGATGATCACAGGACCAAGCTTCGGAATCGCGCGCTTCAAGGCAGCCTCATCGACCACCTCTCCCCGTGAAGCATTTATGAATATCGTCCCTGGCTTCATCCTGTCAAAGAACTCATCGTCAGCCATTCCCCTTGTCGTCCCGTTCAGAGGAACATGCATGGTCACGATGTCAGCGTTCGACAAAAGATAGTCCAGGGTGCAGAAACCTTCCATTCCCTCCTCTTTCATGCGTGGCGGATCGTTCTTCAGAACTTTGAACCCGAGAGAGCCTGCCACGGAATCCACCCTGCGGCCCACGTTGCCGACTCCCACGATCCCCAGCTTGCCGCCTTCCAGACGAATAGACTTGCGGGCGGCCACACCGTAAAGGGCGGAAAACACATAGTTCATCACTCCCCCGGCGTTGCAGCCGGCCGAGTTCCGGACCACGACACCTTTCTTGTTGCAATACGGAAGGTCTATGTGATCCATTCCGATTGTCGCTGTGGCGATGAACTTCACCGGAGTGCCCTCAAGCAAAGATGCGTCACATCTGGTCCGGGTCCTGATGACCAGCGCGTCAGCGTTCATGGCGTCCTCATGAGAAATCTCGCGGCCTTCCATATATCTAACATCAGCATACGGCTCCAAAACCCCTTCGATAAACGGAATAGCCTGGTCTATTATGATTCTGATCTTGTTGTCCATAACCTTCCTCCGATTAAGAAACAGAAAAACTCCTGAAATATTAAAGAAAGATCTTCATTTAAGAATCAACTCTTTGACGTACCCCACCTTGTCGTAGTCCCTGACGAAAAGCTCATCGTCCTCCAGAAACCTGTTCATCGCCTGGATCAAGGCAGCCTTTTGGAATTCCAGATGGCTTCTCAGCATCGAGGATGACATTGTCACATAAAGCTTCCCGTCACGATAGAATCGGCGAAGGGTCTGGCCGCCCACACCGGAGACGGCATCCCAAGCGGCGAAAACACGCTGGGTATTGAGCCCGGCGCTAAGCTTCAAAGCCTTGATGTACAAAGGGATGAGCTGGTCCATCCCCAAGGCCTCCTTGCGAGGCGTGCCCTTCACCTTTTGAAACTCAGTCATAATCAGATCTCCCTGAACTCTCCCCCGACAGCCTCGAAGTAAGCCCTGTCCGCGGTCAGGCCATCCACAATCCCGGACATCCTGACCTTGTTGCTGTCTGTTATGAATATCTGGCCGAAGTCACTCCCGGCGACCATCCCCAGCAGATTCGAGATCCTGCTCATGTCGAGCTTGTCGAACACATCGTCAAGAAGCAGAATCGGCGGAAATCCGTACCTACGTTTCATCAGTTCGTACTGGGCGAACTTAAGCGAGACCAAGAACGACTTCTGCTGCCCCTGCGAGCCGCAGCGCCGGATAGGGAACCCGTTCATCTCAAAGATAAAATCATCCCTCTGGACCCCTGCCGTAGTGTACTTCAATATCCTGTCCTTCTCCCTGGAAGCCTTAAGAAGATCCGCCAGCGAGCCTTTCCTCAAATCTGATTTATAGTCAATGGACACTGTCTCACGGCCTCCGGAAAGAGCGGCGTAATGCCCGGCCGCCAACGGGAGCAGATCCTTGACAAAAGCGTCCCTCCTGCCGTGGATCACACCTGCATATTCATTCATCCTTTCATCGAACACGTCCAGAAGCGACTCGTCGAAGACCCCGTCCTTGAGCATCTTGTTGCGCTGGAAAAGGAGGCGGTTGTACTGCTGCATCGCGGCGAGGTATTCCCTGTCCATCTGCGACAGCACCGAATTGACGAACCGGCGCCTGTCCTCCCCGCTCTCGCTCACGAGGGAAGTGTCCGATGGCGATACCATCACAATCGGCAGCACCCCGATGTGCTCAGAGACCTTTGAATATGCCTTGTCGTCCCTCCGCACCTTCTTCTCGCCCCTACCGTCCACCTGGACGGAGAACCGCGCGTCCGGTCCCGTATTCATTGAATATGTCCCGCAGACCGCGAATGAGTCAGTGCCGTGACGGAAGTTGAACCTGTCCGAGGACGCGAACGCGCTCTTTGTCATCGAAAGGTACCAGACGGCGTCCATGAGATTTGTCTTTCCCTCCCCGTTGTTGCCTGAGATGCAGTTTATGTTGGGAGAGAAGGACAATTCCTGAAACGCTATGTTCCTGAAATTCTGGACGACTATTTTCTTCAGTGCCGGCATCTGGATCATTCTGATCCCGCAAAGATAGTCAATTTCATGGGAAAAGAGATAGAGCTATCATAAATTGCAAGATTAAACATTTTTTTCTATTTTTGCAGACTACTATTATTCGATAATAACAAAAACTGTATAAAAATGTCAAAAGAAGAATCAATTTTGAAGGAGCAAGAGCAGGAGCGTGAGGAGAAGGTCATTGAGACCGTGTCCAAGACCGACCAGTTCTTCAGAGAGAACAAAAAGACAATCTACGGCACACTGACCGCACTCGTGGTGATCGCGCTTGCGTTGGTCGCGTATCAGAAATTCCACGTGCAGCCCAAGAGCGAGGAAGCCACGGCCCAAATGGTCCCTGCCGAAGCCAACTTCCGCAACGGCGAGTTCGAGCTCGCCCTCAACGGTGACGGAAACGTGCTTGGCTTCGCGCAGATCATCAAGGATTTCGGAGCAAAGGGCGGCGAGTCGGTCTATTTCTACGCAGGTGTCTGCGAGCTCCAGCTCGGACACTATCAGAAGGCCATAGACTACCTTAAGCATTACAAGGGAAAAGATGACATCCTCTCGGCACGTGCCACAGCTTGCATCGGCGACGCCTATGTCGGCCTTGAGAAATACAACGAGGCGGTCGGCTACTTTGAGAAAGCGGCCGCCACCGCCGACAACATGTTCGCCGCGGCCTACCTTCTGAAAGCCGGTGTGGCTTGCGAGGAGCTTGGAGACAACGCAAAGGCACTCACTTTCTACAAGAGGATCAAGGATCAGTACGCCAATTCTCCGGAAGGCTATGACATTGACAAGTACATCACACGGATCGAAAACCAGACCAAATAAGGAATATGGGAAGAGCGTTTGAATTCAGAAAGGAAAGAAAACTCAAAAGGTGGGGCCACATGGCCAAGACCTTCACCAAGATCGGCAAGGAAATCACCATCGCGGTAAAGCAAGGCGGTCCTGATGTCGTCGGCAACTCAAGGCTTCGCGCCCTCATGGCGGAGGCAAGAAGCGAGAACATGCCGAAGGACAACATCGAGAAAGCCATCAAGAGGGCCCTTGAGAAGAACCAGGGAGACTTCAAGGAGGTTGTGTTCGAAGGCTACGGCCCCCACGGCATAGCCTACCTCGTCGAGACGGCGACCGACAACAACACACGAACCGTTGCCAATGTAAGAAGCTACTTCACAAAATGCGGAGGTTCCCTGGGGACAAGCGGCAGCGTCAGCTTCATGTTTGACCACAAGTGCGTTTTCCGCGTCAAGTATAAGGAAGGAATGGACATAGATGAGCTCCAACTGGCTCTGTGCGACTGTGATGACGATCCTGAGGTTTTCATCGAGGAGCACGAGGACAAGGATGAGAACATCACCAAGGAGGTAGTGATCTACGGCGCCTACGAATCCTACGGCGCCATCCAGAAATACCTTGAGGACAATGGCTACGAGCTCATCTCCGGAGGCTTCGAGAGGATTCCGAACGTTGAGTTGAAGGACGTGACCCCAGAGCAGCGCGAGACCCTTGACAAACTCACCGATCTTCTGGAGAACGATGACGATGTCACCAATGTCTATAACACGCTGAAACCAGCGGAGTAATGCCGCTAATGAACATCAAGGCTGACTGAAAGTGATTTTAGTCAGCCTTTCTTTTTACTTTACGGAGGTCATGACGCGCAAAAGAAATTTTTCCATGGCAAATTTTTGTAACGTGAAAAATTTGCCATGGAAAAATTTCTTTGCGCTATGGTGACGTCACAAAAGTTGCAACTGTGCTTAAATAGTCGCTTCGACAAGCTCAGCGACCGGAACATCAGGTACACAATTATATTCAGAAATCAGCATTTTGCCACAAGAGACGGAATTTTACGATTTTGCGGGCCGGAATTTTGAATGAAACGGGATTCTTGATAAATTTGTGGTTCTGAAAATTGATTAAAGTACAGAAAGTATGAGCATCCAGCAGGATAACATCAAGAAACTGGTCGAGCGCAGAGCCGCGGCCAGGATGGGCGGAGGCCAGAAAAGGATCGACGCACAGCACGGAAAAGGCAAACTGACCGCGAGGGAGCGCCTCGCGCTGCTGCTTGACGAAGGAAGTTTCGAGGAATTCGATATGTTTGTCCGCCACCGCTGCACGAACTTCGGAATGGAGAGGCAGCATTTTGACGGGGACGGGGTTGTCACCGGGCAAGGCACGATAGACGGACGTCTTGTCTATGTGGCGGCCCAGGACTTCACAGTCTCGGGAGGATCCCTCTCGAAGACGATGGCCGAGAAGATCTGCAAGGTGCAGGATCTGGCCACAAGAAACGGAGCTCCGTTCATCTGTCTCAACGACTCCGGTGGAGCGCGAATCCAGGAAGGAGTCGACGCGCTCGCGGGCTACGGAGAGATCTTCGAAAGGAATATCCTGGCGTCGGGAGTGGTTCCGCAGATCTCGGGAATATTCGGCCCGTGCGCCGGAGGGGCGGTCTACTCCCCTGCCCTGACAGACTTCACGGTGATGGTCAAGAACACATCCTACATGTTCCTCACCGGCCCGGCTGTCGTGAAAAGCGTCCTCGGTGAGGTTGTCTCGCAGGAGGAACTTGGAGGAGCCAGCGTGCATGCCACCAAGAGCGGCGTGGCGCATTTCGCGGCGGAAAACGAACAGGAAGGAATCGCAACCATCAAGGAACTCCTCGGTTATATTCCCCAGAACAACATGGAGGAGGCTCCGAGGGTTCCGACAGACGATCCTGTCGGCAGGGTTGACGAATCCCTCAACGAGATCATCCCGGACAATCCGAACCAGGCCTACGACATGTACAAGGTCATCACAAGCATCGTGGATGACGGGAAGTTCTTCGAGATCCACAAGGAGTTCGCCAAGAACATCATAGTGGGATTCGCCCACATGAACGGGCGAAGCGTCGGGATAGTCGCCAACCAGCCAAAAATGCTCGCCGGTGTGCTGGACATCAACGCGTCAAGGAAGGGAGCGAGGTTCGTGCGCTTCTGCGACGCGTTCAACATTCCGATCGTCACCTTGGTGGACGTGCCGGGATTCCTCCCGGGAACCCAGCAGGAGTACGGAGCCGTCATCACCAACGGAGCCAAACTGCTGTACGCCTACGGTGAGGCCACAGTACCTAAAGTCACAGTGGAACTGCGCAAAAGCTACGGAGGATCCTACATCGTGATGAGCAGCAAGCACCTGCGCGCCGACCTTGTCTACGCATGGCCTTCGGCCCAGATCGCTGTGATGGGCGCTGACGGAGCTGTCAACGTGCTCTATGCCAAAGACATCAAGGCCGTTGAGGATCCTGCCGAGCAGCAAAAGATCCGTGCCGCCAAGAAAGAGGAATACGAAGAGCTCTTCAACAATCCTTACCAGGCCGCGGAGAAAGGCTACATCGACGATGTGATCGAGCCTCGCAACACCCGATTCCGCGTCATCAGGGCTCTTGAGCAGCTGGCCGGAAAGAAACAGCGGATGCCCGCAAAGAAACACGACAATCTTCCTCTGTAGGTTATGAAGAGATTTGGACAATTAACATTATCGGCTGTCCTGATGTTCTCCGGGTTGAATCTAGGTGCCCAGAACCTTTCGGACCTGAGAATCGGAGAGGTCCTCGTGGAGAACACAGACGGGCTCACGGACGGCTACGGACAGCGGACAGGCTGGATCGAGATCTTCAACAACTCCTACGGAAGCGTGAAGTTCGCCGGCTGCTACCTGTCCGACGACAAGGACAACCTGCGGAAGTATCATGTTCCGGCATCTGACGTGACGACGACTCTGAAGCCACGCCAGAGCGTTGTCTTCTACGCAAGCGGAAACGCCTCGCAGGGAACGTATTACACTAACTTCACCCTGCGCAACGGTTCCACAATCTACCTCGTCAGCAATGACGGACGCACCATCATCGACACCATCGACATCCCGTCGGATCTTCCGGCGGACTGTTCCGTGGTCAAGGTCCCGACAGGCGTGAAAATGATGGATTTCGAGACAAGACTCAGCTCACAGCCGACCCCTGGATCCTACAACGGGGATGTGGACGCGAAAACCAACAGCCAGATAATGAAGGAGAAAGATCCGCACGGATGGGTTCTCACACTGATTTCAGTGTCGACAGTGTTCATCGCGCTCACCATCCTTGCGTTCATCTTCGGCTGGATCGGCAACGCCAACAAGAGAGCCGCAGCACCGAAACCGGCAAAGGCGGCAAAACCTTCCAGGAATGTGAATATGACTCCGGAGGTCGCCGCAGCGATCTCGATGGCTCTCTCGCAGGAATTCGGAGGAGAGGTCTATGCGGCCATCGCGATGGCGCTTGACGACTATCTCGGCGGAGGAATCCACGACAAGGAGAGTTTCGTCATCACAATACGCCCGTCACAGGCCAGCAACTGGAACGACAAGACACAGAATTTCAGACAATCACCAAGATAATAAAAGAATATAATAACATGAAAACGTACAAATTCAGGATCAACGGCAACGAGTACAACGTTGAGATCAATTCAGTGGAAGGGAACATCGCGGATGTGACGGTGAACGGAGCGGCTTATCAAGTCGAGATGGAGAACGCTTCCGCACCAGTCCAGAAACCGGTTCAGGCGCCTGCCGCGGCAGCCGCTCCGGCAACTACTGCCGCAGCACCTGCACCGAAACCGGCAACCCCTGCAGGAACAGGCAAACCGGTGACCTCCCCTCTCCCAGGCGTGATCATCGAGATTTCCGTAAAGGAAGGCCAGGCAGTGAAGGCCGGTCAGAAAGTGGCCGTCCTTGAGGCTATGAAGATGGAGAACGAGATCCAGGCACCGTCTGACGGGACGGTCACAGCAATCCTTGTGAACAAGGGCGACTCAGTCCTTGAAGGCGCCGAAATCGTCAAGATAGCATAGAAGGATGGGCATCATATTCGAAAGTCTAAGACAGTTCTGGTACTTCACCGGGTTCGCCAACGCGACTTGGCAGAATCTGGTGATGATCCTGATCGGCATCGTGTTCATCACGCTGGCCATCAAGAAGGAATGGGAGCCGCTCCTGCTCGTCCCGATCGGATTCGGAATGATCATCGGCAACATCCCGATGTTCCCGGGACTGAACATCGGAGTCTATGAGGACGGCTCCGTGCTGAACATTCTGTACCAAGGCGTGAAGCAGGGCTGGTACCCGCCTCTTATTTTCCTCGGAATCGGAGCGATGACTGATTTCTCCGCACTGATATCCCAGCCGAGGCTGCTTCTGATCGGAGCCGCCGCCCAGATGGGAATATTCGGGGCCTACCTTCTCGCCCTCACCCTCGGGTTCGACCCTAACCAGGCCGGAGCCATCGGCATCATCGGAGGAGCGGACGGCCCTACAGCCATATTCCTCTCCTCACAGCTCGCCCCGGACTTGATGGGAGCGATCGCCGTGAGCGCATATTCGTACATGGCTCTGGTGCCGGTCATCCAAAGACCTATAATGCTTGCGTTGACTACCAAAAAGGAACGCTTGATAAGGATGCCTGCCGCGAGACAGGTCAGCCAGAAGGAGAAGATAATCTTCCCTATCGTCGGCTTCCTCCTCACGGCATTCATCGTGCCTTCGGGACTACCGCTTCTGGGAATGCTGTTCTTCGGTAACCTTCTGAAAGAAAGCGGAGTGACAAGGCGTCTGGCAGAGACCGCGCGCGGTCCGCTGATCGATGTCGTGACGACACTCATCGGCCTCACGGTCGGAGCCTCCACCCAGGCGGACAAGTTCCTCAGCGGGAACTCGGTCAAGATATTCATTCTTGGTCTGCTGTCATTCGTGATCGCCACGACCTGCGGAGTGCTGTTCGTGAAGATCTGGAACCTGTTCCTCAAGGGCGACCGGAAGATCAACCCGCTGATCGGCAACGCCGGTGTGTCCGCCGTGCCGGACAGCGCGCGTGTCTCCGAAATCGTAGGCAGGGAGTCCGACCCGGACAACCACCTTCTGATGCACGCCATGGGACCGAACGTCGCCGGAGTCATCGGCTCCGCTGTGGCCGCCGGAATCCTGCTCGGTTTCCTCGGATAAACAAGCACGGCAAAAAGACGGAATACACTCGTTCCGAATTTTCATCTTACACAACACAAGGAAAGTTGAGGCATTCGCTTCAACTTTCTTGTTTATTTAGTATATATGTTAAAAGATTAATCTAAAATGTTTTGCCAAGAGGGTTCTTTTGGTTATATTTGTAGGATTAAGAAATCAACACACAATTCATAAATGGAAAACAAGCTACAGGAACTGACCGACAAGCTCTACAAGGAGGGACTGTCAAAAGGCAAGGAAGAAGGCGAGGCCATCCTTGCCAAGGCCAACGAGAAGGCCGCAGAAATCGTTGAGGAGGCAAAAAAACAGGCCGAGGCCATACTTATGAAAGCCAGAAGGGAGGCGGACGACTACCAGGCGAAAGTGGAGGGAGACGTGAAGATGGCAGCAGCGCAGAGCCTCCAGGCCACCAAAAAGGACATCGAGAACCTTATGGTCGGAAAGATGACAGACAAGCAGGTCTCATCAGCACTCTCGTCAGCCGGTTTCGTCAAGGAGATCATCAAGGCCGTGGCAGAGAAATTCAACGCCGAGGAGGCCGAGGATCTCAACATCGTGCTTCCGGAAAGCCTTAAGAAAGAACTTGAGCCTTTTGTCAGCGGCGAGTTGGCGGGCATCCTCAAGGGCGGGGTCACAGCGGAGTTTTCCAAGAAGGTCGCCGGCGGGTTCACCATCGGACCTAAGGACGGCTCTTATTTCATCAGCCTGACCGACGAGACGTTCAAGTCCCTGATCGGCGACTACCTCAGACCTGCCACACGCAAGATTCTCTTCGGCGAGTAATGAACAACTACGAGTACATAATCTCCAGCCTTCCGGCCATCTCGCTTGACTGGAAGTTCGGGGAGGGCACGTCCTTCGACACCTACGTCGGATGGATCAAGTCCCAGCTCAGCGGCTCCGACATCAAGGTCGTGGACCGTCTGCTGGACGGATTCAAGGACGAGAACCTTAACCGGGAGTTCTACGAGGCCGCCCTGAAGGACAGCGACAGGTTCCTGAAGGAATATTTCACCTTCGACCTGAACGTGCGCAACGGCAAGGCCCGCTTCCTGAACAAGGCATTCGAGAGGCCGCTGGACCAGGACACGATCCATCTGGACACCGGTGAGTTCGCGGAAGGCCAGAGGCTCGAGGAGGCGCTGAACGCCCCCGACCTGCTGTCCCGCGAGCGTGGTCTGGATTCCCTGATGTGGGACAAGATCAATGAGATCACCACGTTCAACTACTTCGACCTTGACGCCATCCTCGGCTTCATCGCCA